>Ga0214542_1000917_pt1 | contig 57615 bp, 29 predicted proteins | sample CNSS1metaG_FD_160096 | JGI IMG/M metagenome (GOLD analysis project Ga0214542, IMG submission 160096) | Root nodule microbial communities from cowpea collected in UCLA plant growth center, Los Angeles, California, USA - CNSS1 | ecosystem: Host-associated > Plants > Roots > Nodule | place: USA...
TAAACTTAAACCTAAAGTAAAATATAAAATAAATATTATTGTGGTGCAGAAACTCTGAGAAGCAAATACCTAAAGAACTTGAAACTATAAATTTATTTGACCGAAGTCAAAGTAATCAATTGAGGAAGAGAACAGAGGAGTAGGGTAATAGACTTCCTTTTTAGCCAAAAAAGTTCTGATTCAGTTCATTAAATAATTTTACCTTCTGGGAAACATATCATTCTTTATTCTTCACTATAAAATAATCCACAAAAATCTCATATAGAAAATAAAATAAAAAGAAAATATAGTTTAGCTAAGTTTTCTTTAATAAATTTTAATAAATTATAATTTAAATAAAAAAATATTTTATTATTTTATTTTAATTAAAAAATAAAAAAATAATCTATTTTAATTTTATTTATAAATTTTTGTCAAATTTATAAATAAATTTTATCAAAACATAATTTTCTAAAATAAAATAAAAGTAAGGAAGGATCTCTCTACATAGAGTAGGTCTGTTTCTCTATAACTTTAAAGCTGAAAGGAATATGCTACCTACACTGTTATTAAACTAACATATAATGTCCGTAATATAATATAATATAATATAATATAATATATATATATATATATATATATATATATATATATATATATATATATTAGTTTTCATTTGTTGTGCATTTCCTTTCAAACTTGTTAAATCTTATATAAAATATATTAATAATGCACATGAAAAAAAGAAAAATAAAAGAATGACTAGTTAAGTTCACCATTTAATTATAATTGTTCAGTCATCCATTACAATTGTCATTTTGAGAGTCATGTAAACAATGATTTTGTATTGTTTGATAGGTATTAAACTCTACAAATGATAGAAGATGCAAGTCCTCCGTGTTAAGCACTAATAATTTAATAAACAAACAATGCTTATCCTTAATAATAATCTGTCTTGTGATCCATTAATAATGTGAACATATGATATTAGTATAATATAACATCATGGTAAAACATTCATTCATGCATAGATGTATAAATATAAATATTTTGCATGTCACTCCAGTCCTTTCTCTTTCGGTTCTCGTACCTCGTGATTTTTATATATAAAATCTGTTACCATAAGCAACTTGTCTCTTTTTTCCCACCCTCATCTCCATGTTTAAATATATATAGCAACACTCCACAACAGAGCAAAATAACCAGCTTTTGCTCCCTGACATACTAATATATAATATAATATATTATGTGCTGAGCAAACTCTCTGGTGTGCTATTTAAATCACAAGAGTGAAAGGAAGAAGCAGCAGAGAGGAAGGTAGAGATGGAGGAGGTTTTTGTTGAGATGAAAATGGTTTTTTCAGTTGCTGTTGTGGGGGTTCTGAGCTGGATACTCTATGTGTATGGTAGTTTGTGGCTTGAGTCTCAAAGGGTGAGAAAGAGGATACACATGCAAGGAATAAAAGGGCCTCCACCTTCTTTTCTGTATGGAAATCTATCTGATATGCAGAGAATTCAAGCTCAGGCTGCTAGTCTAGCCAAAGCCTCTATTTCAACCTCCAACGGTTCTGATCAGTATGTGGCTCATGAATACTCTGCAACTCTCTTCCCCTACTTTGAGCACTGGAGGAAACAATATGGTACTCTTCTCTTCTTCTCCTTGTACTTTGTTCTCATTAATCTTAACCAGTTTTTTGGAGATAACATGTAAACAAATCTGGTGCTGATGATGTTTGCCAGTTTCAAATCTGCTTAAAATCAAGCACTACCACCCTCTATGGATTCATGTCATGTCATTAATATTTTTCAGAAAAATGGATTCATATCATACCTTAACTGTATGGCAAATACATTTCGAGTTCTCAACTTTACAGCTATTGTGTTTCAATTTGGGTACTCGTGGTCCTATGCTGTAGGCTATATAGCAACTCCAAGATTTATGTATCCTATGGATTATTTTGTCTCATATTTTCCTCTTCTCTTTCTTTCATTATTCAACAGAAAGTTATACTAACATGTACTTGTACAGTTTCAAAGAGTTTTGACATCGCATCCTTTATCATATTTCCTTTTAATATATTATGTATCATAGGTTAAATTTATTAAAAAAAAAAAGTATAACTCAGATAGTTCTATAGTTTCCCAACAAATGTGAATAATAATACTCTAAAAATGTGATGTTAACTGAATGGGAACCATGTAAAAAGACTAGCATAAGTCTCTCTATTATTATAGTATTATGATCGAAAGTTGTACAAAAGGGCATGCATTGTGCATCTATTCTAACAGTTAATGATTAGGAGATATGAATATCTGGTCTTGCAGGTCTAGTGTACACTTACTCCACTGGGATGAAGCAGCACCTGTATATTAACGACCCGGAACTAGTAAGAGAAATGAATCGGTCCATCACTTTGGTTTTGGGTAAGCCTACTTACTTATCAAAAAAACTTGAACCTATGCTTGGCAATGGAATTATCAGAGCCAATGGTATCAGTTGGTCACAGCAGAGGAAACTTGTTGCAGCTGAATTCTTCATGGATAAAGTTAAGGTATGTATAAATTTTTAACTATCTGTCAATACCTTAAACCACCACCCCTTGTCTATTTACACTTTTTTGTTCTTTTTATTTTTTTCAGTTTATATTCTCAGCTAAAAGATATAATAAATGTTCAAATTGATTTTTACAAAAGCATATGAGATATCAATTCCTTGGAAAAATTAATTATTTAACTAACTATCCCACTTCTGTAATTTTGAGGAGACTTTGAGAAAGTGTTTATCAAAGAGTAGTTAACATTTCTTATATTTATAGTTTAGTAAATGACTCTTGGTAAGACAGTGAAGTTCATGACTATGTATTGCAGGGTATGGTGCACTCAATGATAGAGTCAACTCAGCCATTACTACTGAAATGGGAGCAAATTATTGAGAGTCATGGAGGTGGCAAAGTTGAAATTAAAGTGGATAAAGATCTGAGAGGTTTATCAGCTGATGTTATTTCAAGGGTTTGCTTTGGCCATTCTTATTCTAAGGGAAAGGAAGTGTTCTCCAAGCTTAGAAGCATGCAGAAGGCCATGTTCAATCATCATGGTGGTGTCCTTTTTGGCCTCGGCAGTATTCGGTATGTCAATCTTGTATTATTTTAAAACGGATAAAATTTGTTTTAATCTTGACACATAAAAATGCATCATCGAATGCTGATTATTTTTATCTAGAGTCTATATTATAACCTTGAGTGTGTCTTAAAAGCTTTATACATGCACATCAAAAAGTCCCTACCAATGGTGATAATAACTGTGGTCTAAAAACTTATTGATTATTATTTAATGGCAGTGAGAAACTGAAATTCTGGTCAAAAAAGAAATATGAGATACTGAATTTGGAGAAAGAGATAGAGTCACTGATATGGGAGTTAGTGGAGAATCGCAAGAGAGAATGCTCAGAGACATCCTCATCGCAGAAGGATTTGATGCAGTTACTGTTGGAAGCAGCCACGAGTGATGAGAGTCTGGGGAAGGATTTTTCCAAAAAGTTCATTGTGGATAACTGCAAAAACATTTACTTTGCTGGTCATGAAACCACTGCTGTTGCAACCTGCTGGTGTTTGATGTTTCTTGGTTTGCACCAAGAATGGCAAACTCGAATAAGGGCTGAGGTGGCTAAACATTGCCCCAATGGTATACCAGATTCAGATTCTCTCCCTCTGTTGACAACGGTACGCTGTTTGGTTTGAAAAATCATATTATTAGTCTTGCATTTGCATGTCGTAATCTTATGAAACTGCTCTCTTTATTTGTACATAGCTGGGAATGGTGATTCAAGAAGTGCTTCGTTTATATCCACCAGCAGCCTTTGTGTCAAGGGAGGCAAAAGAAGATATCCAAATTGGAAACCTGGATGTTCCTAAAGGTGTTTGTTTGTGGACTCTGGTCCCAACCCTGCACAGAGATCCTGAAATATGGGGAGCAGATGCTAATGAGTTTAAACCAGAAAGGTTCAGTGAGGGAGTGTCGAAGGCCTGCAAGTATCCACAAGCTTATGTGCCATTTGGGTTGGGTACTCGTTTGTGCTTGGGAAAGAACTTTGCAATGGTTGAATTGAAGGTTGTGCTAGCCCTTATCATCTCCAGGTTTAGCTTCACTCTCTCTCCTAATTATAAGCATTCTCCAGCATACAGAATGCTTGTGGAACCAGAACATGACGTTGATATTATCATTCAGAAGATTTAAGAGTCTCGAAGCTGATCACACCAATAAATAAACTCGAGTGAACCTGTAAGCATTTGGGTTTTCTTTGTCATAGTGTGTTTTCTGATGTAGACACAACTATTGCTAAGGTTGTACTAGAGTTTCGTCTGGACTTAATTCCTTTTCTTTCAGATGTTTATTATGTATTTGCTCGGTTATGAATTGAGGTCATGCATAAACTTGTGGTGGGAGAATAATTTAAGATTTTCTTTTTGCAAGCTTTTGTTAGAAAGCAAGAATTTTAAGATTTATAATTTTATTTTGTTTATATGTCAATTCAACTATAACCTTTACATCGTAAAAAAAATCTCTGTTTTTATGATTGAAAGTCTTTTTCAAACTCCAAACTCTTTTTAAGAAAATCTAAATCTTTCATGTAAGATAAAAGAAAATCTAGATAATTCTATATCATTCATTATATATAATAATAATAATAATAATAATAATAATAATAATAATAATAAAAGAGAAAAAGATATTAAATAATTAATTGAGTAAAATCAAATTATGTTTATAGAAAATTGTAAGTTTTGTATAATAGAAAGTAATTGAGCAAAAAGATTTTAACATGTTAAGTTTATCGTATTAAAATTTCAAAACAATTTCACTTAAATGTAGAGGGCAAGAAGTTTTCTGAATAAAAATGGAATTAAAAAATATTAACAAAATTATAAAAAACATAGAGTAGAAGTTATATAATTCTTCTTCACAAAACTCACACCTGAAATGTGTAATACAGAAAATTAATTTAAAACAAAATAAAGGAATCAAATAAAAAGAGAACAAATTAAAGATTGGTGTGGTGTGAATCAAAGTAGCAGATTAAGTTTCATTATCCATTTCATAGCATTGCCCAAGCACAGATAATAAAAAAAAAATGGCGGCAATGGGAGTTGCAGCGCAGTTACAGTTACCGTTAGAGAAGCGCGTGCTAGAGGGTTTCGCTTCGAAATCCATGGAATTGAAATGGGTGAGTCGAAGAAGCAGCAAAATTTCACAGCCTGAGAAGATGAAGAAGCCGTTGAGACCGCTTTTCCCAATTTACATTTCCACAGACCCACGCCATGTCGATCCTCACCGTCTCCGAGATCTCTTCGCTGATAGCAACTACTCTACCCAAAGATTTCCGACCGGACTCGACCCTGAACCCGTGGACATCGACAAGCTCCGCATTGCTTTGTCTCACAGCGCCGTAGTTGTCTCCGTCTTCTGCAACCTCCGCCACGTAAACGCTGTCGTTCCATATCATGAAAATTCATCGTCTTCTTTAATAGTGGATTTCCTCACACCGGTTTCTCCTTCACGCGATCAATTGGTTGGGTTTGGCCGTGCCGTTTCCGATTATGGCCTCACCGCTTCGATTTACGATGTTGTGGTAATAAAGAAAAAAAGAGAAAGCGATTAACGTTTGTTCTTATTTAGTGAAGTATATTATTGGTTAACATGCGTTTATGAACGTTGTTGAGTCTATTGCAGGTTATTCCTTCCTTGCAGAGAATGGGAATTGGTCGGATGATAGTTAAAAAAATTGCTAGGTATGCAGCACGACCCTTGTATTGTGGATGAGGCCTGATCCTTCACCATGAAGTTATTGTCCTATTTTTAGTGTTGGTAGCATAGATGCACTTGCTTTGCTTTTTAGTTAAATTCGTCCTCACTTAAATAAAAACAAACTTAATGGTGTTATCTGCATTCAATGTTGGCAATTTCACATAAAAGAGAACAATATATTCAAAACTGAGTGTAATTGTATTTGTTGGAATTAGTATCACAGTACTCACATTTAACGAGGTTGGATTAGTTGAAACTTAAATATAGAGCAACGAATTTGGACGTTTGTCATTCCCGATGACTTAATTTAATTTTTGTAGGTTCCACAATCCTGTATCATTTTAAGATAATGATGCTTTTACTTTTAATACCCTTTTGCAACTTTTACTTTAATACAAGGATTTTTATAAGACCCACATTCTAATTAATGTTTTATTTAGTTGTTAACGAAAAAACTATGTTTCTAAGATAGAAAAATATTTTTTTATGCTATGATTCAGGATTTTATTTAAGGTCTTATAAGACATAGTATTAAGTTATGATCTTGTGTATGACCCTCAAACAGAGATGTCCTCGTATTTAAAACAGAGATGTCCTTGTATTTAAGCATTGAGAAAATACATAGTATAGGTTAATATTAAATGTTAGTACAAATTATTAGGTAAAACTCTGTTTGTGATTGAAAAGAACGGGTGATGGCATAAGTCGTTATCCTTCTCCTTTTTCTTTGTCATAGACCTGGTAGCAGGATGGTACTTTCTGTTATTTTTTTTTTCAATGTAGATAGAATTATCAAATGTCTGAAGATGGCTTCCTCCTTTTGCAGAGTGCTTGTAAATAGAGACATATACGACATAGCAGCCCTTTGCTCAGATAATGAAAGGTTGTTCATTTTTCTTTAGAGTTTCGAATGTTATTCCTCTGTGGATAACACATCACGCTTTCAACTTCTTTCAGGTTATTTTTTAAGGCGTGTGGATTTGGGGACGACATTTTGAACTCTACTACTATGATGTACAGAAGAACTGTTCCATTTATAACCCAGGAAGGTGAATAGGTAGTCACTTGTGCAGGGCGAAAGCTATTGTTAATTCCACCTCTTATTGAGGGAGCCAATCCCACTTCAAAAACTATAGTATAAAGAGCCGAACTACATTGTATATAAATCAGTGAGAAAAATGAAAGATTGTTGTCTGATAAGCTTGACATTACCATTTTCTATGTCATTCATTGTATATGTAAATTCTACTTATTACTAGGTAAAATTGTAATTGCAAGAATTCACTTCTGGAAAGAACACATTTTTGTACAGATACTAATTTAGAGTTAACTGCCAAACTGATCCTAATTTAAATCTGTATCTTCACTTCAATCCATTAAAATTTTTCTTTCTCAAACCAAAAAAAATATTATCTTTGTAAAAGACTAAAATGGTGTGACAAAGAAAGATAAATTTGATAACTGATTTGTCTATTTGAGAGATTAAATTGATAAAATAAATCCGTAGAGAGCTTTTGTCAAGGGGGTTTGTACTCTATGGCCAATTTCTCTGTCATGCTAAGAGCTTTTCCCTTTTCATAAACCCATCTCTGCTTGTAGTAGATTCCTGTATGCCTGTATTATACTTAGCAAGGGAGAAATGTTAGACACTAGGCATGAGGGTATCCCAAACAGAGGTTTGGTATAAAAAAAAATTGATATCGAGGTAAGGCATCTTTTGAAATACCGCAAAACTTGTTCACTTCTTTTCCTGCAAAACCCTTATCCAAGGAGGCTTACAGGAGACAACATCCGTTCAACTTCTCATCTTTTCGTTACTTGAGTTTCTATGGGGATAATATGGGTGGAGGTCTGCTTGATATCTGCACATGGACTTCAGCACTCAACCTCACTTTGGAAGCGTCAGTGGTTTGCTGTTGGGTGGATTGATATTAACAGCAAATATTGCACCAAGGTTGTTGATTCGGGGAGTGCAAATCCTGTATGGAGAACCAAGTTTGCCATTCCAGTTGAGGACTCTGCACCAAATCTCCTGGATTTGGCACTGAATGTGGAAGTTTACAGTACAGATCCCATATTCTTCACGGAAAAGCTCCATGGCTCAGCAACAGTTTTTCTCAGAGAGTTTCTTTTCAAGCAGGTAAAGAATTCTGAGGTATCCAATTCCAGGCAGCAGGGAGTTGGAAGCTACCAATTACGAAAGAAGTCGTCTAGTAAACCAAGAGGTTTCATCGATATTTTAATTTGTATTTCTAACGAGAAGAAAGAGCCAAATCCCCACTCAGGTATCTGATCATTTCATAATTGATGACCTAACATGGTACCCTGCTCTTCTACATTAACCATGTTATTTTGTTTCACATCTTTCAGAGAACTCTTATTTTATTTTACTTGTAAGGCGTTGCTTAGCTTGAGAGGAAGTTAAGATTGTGGTTTAATTTTATCCCTAGCCTTTTGGAAAATTCTTGGTATAATCTGGTGCTGTAAATTTGTTCTGTAGGAAACAAGGATGGAATTTTGTTCTTAGATGATGGAGATAGTACCCAATTCAACAACATAGAGGGAGGAGTAAGGCAAGCATACCGTCGGAAGCCTCAGGCTTCAATCCATCAACCAGAAGATCATGTACATACAAACGTCCCAGACTACCATTCAGTACCTTTCACCACTACAAACTATTATAATCCGTACGTGGGTGAAGCAAGCTATCATGAGACGGGTGAAGCAAGCTACCATGAGATGGGTGAAACAAGCTACCATGAGGTTGGTGAACCAAGCTACCATGAGACAGGAGAAACAAGTTACCAAGAGGTGGGTCAACAAAGCTACCATGAGGCAACTGGGCCAAGCTATCTGCTGCCTAGAACAATAACTCCTCCTCCACCGTCCCCACCATCAAATGTTGGCTATATTTCCACCTTTCTCCCAATAAATGAGGGCTTGTCTCCAAGCTACACAGCCCCTGGCAAGAGGGTACATGCGGGAGGTGCAATGGGGTTAGGTGCTGGAGCACTAGCTGCTGGTGCTGGAGCACTAGCTGCTGGTGCTGTAATATTTGGTGATGACTTCATGTCAGGATTTGATGTTCCTCCGGACCTGGGAGATTCTAGTTTCAACCTAGAAATGGATCCTCGTTTCTAAACAAGATTTGTTCAGCTTTAAGTAACTATATTTGGCTGCACAACCTTCTAGCAAATCCTTTATTGACGTTGTATACGGATTCTACTTCCACATTCTTACGTGTACTTCTGTTAGAGAAATGCCGTGTTTCATTGACAAGGCAGAAAGATCAAGTTATTTGTTACTTTTAGCTAGCAATATTTTCTTTTAGTGACAACTTGTCTCTTTAATAACTTCATCCTAAGTTGCTAACGTTTTTTACACAAGAAAGTGGTTATCTTAATATCGAAATCATGGATTACGAACTGCAAGATCCTATTTTATTGCATGTAAAAGTAACTATTAAACTAAAAGAGCGCAAATCAATAAATTGAACGGCTAGATCATGAACTGCACTGTCTGAAGTTAGCCACATCACAAAATCAAATGCATAAATTAAATATCACTTGTTAAATGGCAAGTCCTTTTACATCCGCGAGACATTTATGCTAGGGATGAATCGCCAATAATTTGAATGGAGATACAGATCATTCTGGCTGGGAAACAGAGTGCATTTGCACTATAACAATCGAGCAGTGATATAACAACATTGAGTTAAAGGTTATTGCTTATCAGCATTTTCCAACTTCTAGAAAGAGATCATCGAGCTTGACAAATTTAATGAGAGTGCATCAATATGCCTTCAGTGAATCTGATCAAACTGCCTTTGCATCAGCCTATACAATATGAATCTTCTATGCAGAAAAAAATTGGGATCCCTCAGTTGCAGGAATTTCAAATTGCTTGTTGTAGAAATTGTTCGTTTGAATCACTCACTAAACTTCTTAGGAAGTTTTCAACAATAGAAATGAATTCCTCCATTTTTTCTTCATGGGGAAGATGGCCACATTGCTTAATTACTTTGAATGATGATCCTGGTATGACTCGTGAAAGTCTCTCAGCATTCCACGAAGGGACTATTCGGTCAGTATCGCCAGTTACAATCAGAACTGTTTATTCAAACAACCATCACCAATTATGCTCAAGATTCAACTAATCTATCCAAAGGGCTCAGATCGCTACTAGAAAGAGTAGCATAATCTGATATGAACTCATGAACAAGAACACAGAAATCCAACGAAATAAAAATAACTAAAACAAATCAATAAATCAAAACAATTTGCTGATTGATTTTCCCAGTTTACTGAAAATCTCTAGTGACAATGATTCACACTTAGCAGCTACATTCTGTCAACCAGCTATTCCATTCATTACCACTAAAACCACTGTATATTGCCATTCTAGGATGTCTTCCATCTCTCATAGTTTACTATCTATTAGTAATTAGGTATTCAAAAAAGCCAACAAGTGCAGGACAAAAAAACAAATGAAAGTGGTTATACGTAGGATTAATGACATTACCAGGACATGATATTTCGTGAAGTCTTTTAGACAGTGGTGTCTTTGTTTTGTATTCCTCATCTAGAAGCATTGCTGCAGTGTATTCCACCAGTGCCCTATCCCAGTCCTTACTCCTTAAAGGCTGTATTTATTGATAACAACCAGGTGAGAACTAACCATTCGAGTATGACAGAACAAAAAAGACAAAATAAGAAAATAAGAAATCTAATGAAATTACCCTTGTATAACCACTAAGTACATGCTCAGAGACCTGCTTTGGGTCATACCATGCACTTCGAACAGCAGCAGTACCAAACTTATCAATTGCCATTCTTACCTGAGATTCATGTCAAGAAAAGGATCATCACCAGTCCAACAAGTAAAACTCATCACCACAAATTATTGACAATGTCAGTTTAAGAATTATAGTCTAAACAAATTCAGAAGCCAAAATATGCAAAAAGTGTCATAAGACAAGAAACAATCTAACAAGATTTTACTTGTGTAGGTTACTATCTGTTCATCAATTTCTATTTCAACCTACGAATTATTAAAATAAAAAATTGGAGAAAATGAATTGTATGGAATAACAACTAATTGAATGTTTTTCATTAATTCAGTGTAGTTGCATTTGAGCCAACAACTCCTTGTTAGTATTTATTTTCCAAAAATGATTGAACCGAGAAGGTTGACATAACACAATTAAATATTGGTACTGCGTTAGAATGAACAAGTTTATTACCAGCATTATTGCTAGGGAAGAACGAAGGATAGCCGATAAAAATTTCCTATACAACGAGTTGAGGATATCTACTGTCCACTTCATCATTTGTGTTATTGCCTCTGCAATGTACTTGGTAATCTTGGACATCATCTTGTAAAGTCCCAAAATTGGATTTTTTCTGATAGAACTGTCTTCTTCTTTCTTTTGGTTATCTTTCCTTGATTGATTTTCTTTTACAATTTTTGGTGCAGTAAGTGGGGCAAAAATTGCTGGGGCAACTAGGATCAGAGCAGCAACACGCTCAGGAGCTTCAAAATATGTATTAACTGCTACAAGTGAACCAGCTGAGTGCCTGGCATGTCATTTTGGAGAGATCTCATCTTCTAGAAAGGACTAATGTGCACAGGCATATGAAAATATATTTCTTTACATTGTTAATAATCCATTGTCAGCTATACAGCATTAAGATATGACTTAAACGGGCAGATAGGTTAAGATGAAGAACAGCAAATAAAACATCAGGAGAAATATAAGTAATTTTATTTTTCCTGCAGAAAAACAAAGCCATTTAGTAAAACAGAAGAAATAGTATTCACATACCCCATTAAAATCACCTTCTCAGCATTTAACAACTTAATGAAGTGCAGGGTAGCAAGCACGGAAAATGCCATTGAGTATGCATTCAGAGGTTTTGTGTCCTCCATTTCCGAAGAAGGATGCTTAGACAAATTTACCCTTGATGTCAATCCAAAGGCTGGCCTATCAAAAGCAAGAACTTTTGAACCAGCAACCTCTGCCAAAGGCTTCATAACTTGTTTCCATGAAAAAACTGAAGCTCCAAACCCATGTAACAGGATCATTGGATAACCTAGCTTCTTGATTTGATGAGAAACAGTGTGACTCTGGAGCATGCTTTGTGGTTGGGATTCAGCATCACATATCTTGTGGTGTATATGCACTCCATTGAACTCACAAAAACAACTGTCTGGATCAGCTAAAATCTTTGGATCCACTAATTCCCCCTGATCTATGCCTGCAATCACCTTCGTTTTCTTTTTTGCTTCCATATCCGCCAACTGCTCTGCAGATACGGGGTTCAACATTAAGCACACATGTAATTAACCTAGCAACAATAACGACTTTTCCCCAATTAAAAAGAAAAAATCCCAAATGAAAATTTTCATCTTTTTTTCTATCTCTCTCTCCTAGTATGTCGTAGGAACTAAACCAGAATGAAACTATAGGAAACGAGAGAACTTACGTAGGTCTTTTCTCCGATAATTCATTGATATTTCCTCCCATCAAATAAAGAGGAAAAAAAAATGGAAGCAATAACAATTCACGGACTACAAACGAGCATTAAATAATATATAAAAAAAAAAAAATGAAACCAGAAATGAGGACATGGTGAAGTTGAATACCGGAATATTCTGCTCCTGAACCGCTCAGTGATGGAGCTGAAGAAGCAGAAACAACGAGTCGTTTGTTGGTAGTAGCATAGTTTGGAGATATTCGAGGAGAAGGATGTTTGTGTGTATATAAAGAGGTAGAATTTTTGCCATGAGATATATAGAGAGTAGAAGGGGTAAGAAAACTCGGTTCCGCACAAAATACCAGTACCCTCATCGTCTCACTCCAATATCTTCAACTTCTATCAGCTTTTCTTCGATCGAGTTTCAGCTTTATGGTTTTCAAACGGATAGAATACAACTACCAGCAGCACTGGAATAAGTAAACAACAGAACACTTAAACCTGTCTGACACTAAGGTTTTGACCTTAAACATTCTTAAATTCCAGATATCTTAGGGGAAGTGCTTTAGATATATGATTTCTTTATCCCATCTAATTTAGTTCTTTTTTGGAGTCAATATCATGCACTTATAAATAGCTAGGTGTAATAAATTTATCGACTTTTATAATAGGAATCTCCCTCGTTTCTGAAATCTTGATCTCTGATTAAATTATACCATAAATTTTAAATAATTAAAAAGCCACTTTTTTATTTTATATTTACTTCAATTATGAAATAAAAGCGACAGTTTGTATCTGTATAGTTCTCGACACAATTTTTTTCGTTGTTTAGGTTCGTAGCATTTACCTGAAATATTTCTCTAGCATATCAAAAACAACAGATAGAAATGGAGGCACTATTGTGCAGGAAGCTTGGTGATCCAACTGTAAGTTTGGAAGACAACGATAGCCCAATAGTTTTGTCAAAGAATCACCCAATTCCCCAACTCGATTCTCCCACCGCTGTAAGAGTCAGAATCAAAGCCACAAGCTTGAACTTCGCCAATTACTTGCAGATTTTGGGCAAGTATCAAGAGAAGCCCTCTTTGCCCTTCATCCCAGGCTCCGATTTTTCAGGCTACGTTGACGCCGTTGGCCCCAAAGTTTCGAACTTCCGAGTCGGGGACCCCGTTTGTTCCTTCGCCGGACTTGGCACATTCGCTCAGTTCATCGTCGTTGACGAGTCCCAATTGTGAGATTCCGCTCCTGCTACCTTTTAATGTTGGGTTTTGGAGTTTATTTAGTTTAAAGTTGTTGGCTTTGAAGGTTTGGGGTGCCCCAAGGGGTCGATCTTGTTGCTGCTGGAGCACTTGCTGTGGCTTTTGGCACTTCTCATGTAGCACTCGTCCACAGGGCCCAATTGACCTCTGGTCAAGTATATATGCTATGCTTTGAATTTGATTCACTTGTTGCTGTGTGTGTAGAATGCTTATTGTTCTGTCTTTTCGTGGTTAAATGAGTTGTGGAACTGTGTTGCAGGTGTTATTGGTTTTGGGTGCAGCTGGAGGTGTGGGCCTTGCTGCTGTGCAAATTGGAAAAGCTTGTGGGGCCATTGTCATTGCTGTGGCTAGGTAATGACTTTTATTTTCTACTTTTTGATATATGGATTGAATATGGTGGAATGGTATAATGGCTAAGCTCCTTATTTGATATCGACGAGAGAATTAGGGTGGATAGAAAACAAAAGGACGACTAAAAGTTTGCTAGAAATGAAGTGTAGATTATAAGTGTGATGAAGAATTGGTTGAGTAAAATCTTGATCAAAAACATAACTTCTTTGTGCGATTATTTCCTGTTCTTCCTCTAATGACCTTCTATTGTCTAGCACTTGCAGTTTTCTCTATTATCAATTTTGTTTGTGTGGTAGAAGCTCTGTAGTGAATTTCTGCAAAGAATGAGGTTGGAAAATCACTGGTCTGAATGGCTTTGGATTGTGGCGGTTAAAGATGTGTGCTCTTCTATTCAACAGATGCGATTCGTTCTGAGCCTTAGTGATAAGGTGTTGAGGCAAGTTTAGAAGGAGAAGACATATGCAGGACTTTGGATTAAGCTTGAGAGCTAGTATATGACCAAGTCCTTGGTGAATTGTCTGTATCTAAAGCAAGTGTTGTACTCATATAAGATGAGGCAATGAGTGAACAACTGGATGACTTCAACAAGTTGATCCTTGATTTGGAGAACACTGATCTGCAGATTGATGATGAGGATTAGGCATTGCTATTGCTGTGTTTGTTGCCTAAGATGCATGAGCACTGCAAGTAAATCTTGTTGTATAGAAGAGAGACTCTCTATTTTGAGAAGGTTCAAACTACTCTAAGCTCGAAGGAGCTAAATGAGAAGTTTGAAGATAAGGAGTTTGCTGTTGGAGATGGCCTTGTAGTAAGGGGTAAATAGTCTATCTGTGATAATAGAGGAGGTAGAAGAAGGTCAAAGTCAAGGTCGAAGAATGGTAGAAATCCACCGTCTATCATATTTTACCACTGAAAGAAGAAAAGACACACCAAAAGGTTCTATCCAGATAGGTAGAAGAAGGGTACCAACCTTGATAGATCGTCTAGGTTTGGCAAACGGTCTAATGGATCATTTGTGTATGGTGAAACAACTCTGGTGGAAGACGGTTATGAATCATTAGAGATCCTTACGATATCAGGCAGTACTGATGATTGTGAGTGGATAATGGACTCTTGATGTTCATTTCATATGAACCTCTAACTGTCTTTGGATCTAAGAGTTTACACAACTTGAAAGAGACTCAATTCTTGGTGACAACAAGTCTTGTAAGATAACTTGTGTTGGAACTATTAGGTTTCATCTGCATGATGGAACTAAGTGAATGCTTGAGTAAGTTAGCTTTGTACCTAGCTTGAAGCACAATCTAATATCCATTGGTGAGTTTGAGAAGAAGGGGTTTGTGTTTAAAGGTGAGAGGGGAGTGTTGAAGGTGTTGAGGGGTCCATGATAGTAATGAAGGGTGTGAGGAAGAATGAACTGAATGCCTTGAAAGGTGTTGTAGCATTTGGCTCAACGTCTACTGCTGAACAGACTGTCTATCCAAGACTAAGATATGACATAAAAGGATAGGTCATGTAAACGAGAAAGATTTGGTGGAGTTGAAAAAGCAAGGCTTGTTTGACAATGATAAAATTGAGTAGTTGAGATTTTGTGAACACTGTGTCCAAGGAAAAGCATTGATTATGTCTATGCTAACCTATGTGGACTTTCCAAGTCCATAAAACTCTGGTGCTAGATACTTTTGTCCATAGTACACAATTACTCAAGGAAGTTGTGGATCTATCCTAAGAAAACTAAGACCAAAGCCTTTAGAAATTTCAAGAGCTGGAAGTGTCTTGTGGAGAACCAAACAAGGAAAACAGTCAAGCAGCTCAAAATTAATTATGATCTTGAATTTGGTTTAGAATTGTTCAACACCTTTGTTAAGATATCTTTAATATCTTATTTTTTGTTTTTATTATTATTATTCTTTATATGTATTTTGGGCTTAGCCCATATGTTCTTTATTATAAATACAACCCCTTTGTTCTTTATTATAAATACAGCCCCTATGTGTATTTTCTACGCAAGGGAGATTAATCTCAATCTCTACCTTCTCTATATTCAATAACCTTCTATAAAGAGAATGACATTGCAAGGCATTGGACGGTAGCAAGAACTCCTCAACAGAATGGCCTAGTTGAGAGGTTCAATAGGACCATTCCGGAAAGAGTGAGATGCATGATGATAAGTGCTAGAGTTCTAAAGGTGTTTTATGCTAAAGTTATAGCTATTGCTGGTGGCATTGTCTAATGTCTATAAGACAAGCTTTATTCACATGTCTTCTTCATTGGTCTAGGCATGTTTCACATGTGTCAGTTATAACGATATTTGATAGGACTCCAAATAAGGATCATACAGTGAGAAAGGAGCATGGGCCTGTTACTCAGCAAGGAACAATTATTGACGGGGTGGTTAGGCCCAAAATATGGAATGTTTATACCAGAAGAAAGAAAGTGGGGCCAAGTGGAGGAGGAGTGAGAAATTAGTTAGGAAACAGGACTGACATATGAGAAATTCCCATTTGGTGGGATTGGTTATATGGGAGAGGAGAGTGGTGAAGAGGAGGTTGGTTAGTCTTTTGTGGAAGGAGAGGTATTCTTTGGAGGAGTCTATGACTCTGGAATTACTTGTTTGCTGAAGAGTTATAACTCATTACTGTTTTACTGCATAATTTGCTAAATAATACGTACCTATCTTTTTCAGTTTGTCTTAGTTTCTATCATTATTTGCTCTGTAAATAAGACCTTCTAGCTTCGGTAGTAAGCTAACTGGGAGTTGTACTGCATAATTTGCTAAATAATACATACCTATTGAGTTGTTCTGAGTGAGAGTTTCTTGAGAGAGAAACTTTTGAATTGTAATTTTTGTGTTATAGTGAATTCCCCTGTAGAGTCGGTTGAAGTTTGTTGACACTTCAATTGAACGATGTTACTCTTGTGTGTGATTCTTTCTTGTTCTTCCTCTTATTACCTTCTATTGTCTAGCACTTGTAGTTTTCTTTGTTGTCAACTCTCTTTGTGTGGTAGATGCTATGTAGTGAATTTGTGAGCTAATTCCATAGTAATAGATGTTAGAATAATGTAGAAATAGTAATGGATGATATTAGAATCACATAATGTGATTGAGTTATTAACCTAAAATAGGATAATGAATATTCTGTAATTATGTTCTCTGCCCTATAGATTGAATAGCTTTGTTGTGGTCTAAACACCAAATTCATTGTATGTTTTCTTCATTTCTTTCTTTTTAACATGGTATTAAGATCCTAACTAGAAGGGAACCCTAATCCATGCTTGTGGGTCCACTACTCATTTTGCAGCTATTTGAAAGTTAGGTAGGGAATTTGAACTAACTTACTCGGATATCTCATTCGACATGCAATTGTAGTAAGTGAGTTCCTTAACTCTCCATTTAAGGAACATCATGATGCAGTGACTCATTGTGTGATAGCTCTGTCTTTCGTTTAAAGACAAAGGATATACTCAAGTTATGGGGTATTCCAATGAAGATTGGGCAGGCTTCCCCACTGATGGAAGATCCACCTTTGGTTTTTGCATATTTGTCAGAGCTGACCTTGTTTCTTTGGAACAAAAGGAGCAAAAGTTGTAGTCAGGTAAAGTGTGAAGGTAGAATATTGGGCTATGGATGTGGCCAGTCAAGTTTATATGACCCAAACAATTGTTTCACGAACTAATGTTTGGGGAGATTACACACTTATCAATTATATGTTGATAATCAGGTTGCCATAGATATTGCCTCAGATCTAGTATTCCATGAAAGGATGAGGAATACTGTAGTTGATTCTCACTTTGTCAGGAGAGAAAGTCATGTTCGGGGAAATATCTGCTAGCTTTGTCAATTCTCATGATCAACTGGTATATATATTTTCCAAGTCACTAAGGGGTCATCAAATTAACTACATGTGTAACAAGCTTGGTGCCTATAACCTATATGCTTCAGCTTGAGAAAGAGTGATAGAATTTTGTGGATATGCTAGAACCAGTTGATGCTATTAGCATCTATTATACTGATTGTATATTTATGTTGTCAGCTTAAAATAGGATAACTGAATGCCTGTATTTATGTGGTCAAAATACACAAAATTCATTGTATGCCGTCTTGATTTCTCTCTTATCAACAAAAGGTATTTAGGTAAAGTAAAACAACGAAGAGATGAAGGGAGACAAATATTAGTAGAAAGAGATGAGAAATTGTACAGTGAATTCCATTATTTTTAAAATTATTTTCACTTTATTTTTCTTCCTCCAAACCGTCCAGCTTATTTTTTATCACCTTTCCCCTAATTCTCACCTACAAAATACACCTTAAATGTGTGTTTGGATGAATCTTTGTAACACTGATTCAGAATAAATTAATTATGTTCCTGTTTGGTTAAGCATTGGAGATCCACATTTGTCCCAAAATTTATGTCAAAAACTCAGTCTTAGAGAAAAGACATAGGACCAAGGGATCCACATCCGAACATGCTTGATGGGAATCTAAACACACTAGTTGGTTAAAATTGATTTTGAAGTGAAATGTTTGGATGTGTCTAGTCTGAAAAGAAGTTAGTTGTAAATCTAGTGTAAAAATCCTTTATCCAAAGCAAAAGTTCCTTAAAATCAAGATCAATTTTGGACATAGAATCAATTTTTTCATGCAGGGATCAAACATACGAATATTTAACTAAAATATTACCTGATATTTTATTATGATTTTTTATGACCAAACATTTAATAGTTATCCCCAGTTACTAGTGAGTTGAGTCTTTTTTGTTATGTGGTCTGTTATCAGGGGAGCTGAAAAGGTGCAACTTTTGAAATCTCTTGGTGTTGATCATGTGGTGGACTTGGGTAATGAAAATGTAACTGAGAGTGTGAAGAAGTTCCTTCAGACTAGAAGACTTAAGGGGGTTGATGTCCTGTATGACCCGGTTGGAGGTAAACTCACTAAAGAATCTTTGCGGCTTCTAAAATGGGGAGCTAACATTCTCATAATTGGGTTTGCAAGTGGTGAAATTCCTGTCATCCCTGTTAACATAGCTCTCGTTAAGGTACGGCAGTGAAAATTAAGTTTCAGAGCATGAATTTGTCTTGTCTAACCTAATTTGGTTGATCTCTAAATTGTGTTATGCTTTGTTGCTTCATCTGATCATGCTTTATTCACATAAACTTTAAATTTGTAATCACATTGTGCTTGACAATTGGCTGCCACATTGATTTAAATTCAATCTCTTATTTCCACAATCAGTTAAACTGGCCCAAAACCAGTTTGAACTTCAAGACAATTTTTTTTTTCTAATTTTTAAAATATAATCTATTAATATGTTTAAGATAAATAAATATACAGTTAATATACAGTTGTACTATACTATAGATGATTAAATCACTTACCACACTCTTTATGGCTGGCTTATCCAAAAAAAACACTCTTTATGGTTGAAAATACTATATATATCAACATCAAACTGAACTAGTTAGAACTTTGTATCTTTATACTTATTCCTTGGATTTTGCTTCCTACATTACATATTTACATGAATTCTGCCGTAGATGGTATAAACTGTTGGTTATGATTGCTTTTATTTAAAACTATTATACCAGAATTGGACAGTGCATGGACTTTACTGGGGTAGCTATAAAATACACCGGCCAGGTGTTCTTGAAGATTCTGTGAAGGAGCTACTGTCTTGGTTGGCAAGAGGCTTGATTTCCATCCATATTTCTCACTCATACCCCCCGTCAGAGGTCAGCAATTTCTCTGTTAAAAAACATTTCTACTAATTTGTGTCTCTTTCATTTTTCTCTAATTCTTTAAACATTCTGAGACTTTATTTTAAAGGGATTTTACTACTGTTGTAACCGAAGGAAGTATTTTTTTTTTTAAGATATTTCATGGGAAAGGTATACATGTTTAGAAATCTGTATCATTTTCCTATTTACTCATCTCTATGCTTCATAGATTTTCAATGCAATCTGTTGTAAATAATTTCTTTCTTATCTTTGCAGGCCAACTTTGCCTTTTCTGCCATCAAAGATAGGAAAGTTATTGGGAAGGTGATGATTGTTTTCGATGAGAAACATACAAGATCTAAGCTGTGACCTTACCAAAATGATGCTATATTGTTGAATAATTTATGGGAACTCAAGGTTTGAAGGTTTAAAGCAACCAAGAGATTCTAGTACCAGTAAACAAACTAAAAGGAGCAATAATTGCCAAAATTTTGTGCAAAAAATAATACCTTGAAGTCCCCACATTATTATGTAAAATCTTCACTTTTGTACTGCTTACTTGAACATTCATGTACAATGTTTCAAACCGATTTACTTATTGATAAATAGAGATTTACATTTAGTTCTATGATACTGAAATTTAGGTCTTACCGATTCTTTTATTCGTCTTATGCTGTAATTGGTTCGTCTTGCAAAATTTGTGAGTAATCACTCTCTGTGCATCTCATTATGATGGCTGTCATATCCTACTAATAACATGCTATAATTTGTATATACTGTATATAATATGGTGACTCTAAGATTTCAGTAACCTGATCAAACCTCAACATCCTAAAGATTCCTTTTTTATCTTACACGGGCCAACAACAAAACTCTTATTAATAGCTGTTTAAGTTATGGTGGCAACTGATTTTAGAACATCATCATCTAGTTGATTTACTGAAAAACAATGGTATTATGTTAATTTTTTATATTCATGGATGTTACTTAATATCTGTTTGTGGGAATTTAACTTACAATCTAGTCCTCTGTCTTTTAATTTTACCACCAAATCAACCTCTGTATTAAATTGAGTTATAGTTGAAGTGCAGATTGTATATACAAGAGGTCGTTAATTATACTTTTATTTTTACCACCAAATCAACCTTTATGTACTAGATTGAGTTATAGTTGAAGTGAAGATTGTATAAAAGAGATAATTACTTAAGAAACAGTCTTCAACCAAAGAGAAATTATATGTGGAACATCTCGAGATTGAACTACAAAAGAAACTAAAAGTAAAGTGTGTTGAACTATAGTATTCTCTATACTTCAATTATCTATTTTAATCCTATAACTATGTTTAATATGTTTTAATCCCTAATGTTTATACATACAACAAGAAATAAAAAATAATATGTAGGAGAATTAAATCGGATGATTTTTAAGAATAAAAACTGAAAAGTAAAGTGTGTTGAACTACAGAACCAAATAAATGATTTAACCTAATCATGTTACTTTGACACTGTACAAAAGGAATGATAGTATGAAGTTTTCAATTTCTGTGTATCTCAGACCTAATCCAAGTAAATGGAATACCACCGAGGAGTTCCAAGCATGATGTGAATGTAATGTATCCATGTAATATGACAATGTACCACAACAAACCATCCACTCCACTCCACTGTGATATAAAAGAGATATCCAGTAAGTGATTTATTTGTGATGAATCTGCTGCTTGGTATTTCTCCTTTTCAATCTAATTTGTTCCTCAAAATATACAAGGTATTCAACAATGTATCTCCAGATCCTCCAATACCGGGGAATCATTTTCACACATGATGTGAACCGTTTATTGTCTGTTGCTGGAACATATTTACAGTGCTTGAGGAGAGTTGTTGATGCTTGACAAAGATGTTGAGAAACTAGAAATTGTTTATCGCTTATTTTCAAATTTTAGGAAACTAACATGCTCCTTCTGCACCATCTCTCCCCCATGAACTATATCAAAGCTGCATCTGTAGAAACTGATATCAAAGAACACAGGACGGAAATGGCTGAGTGAAGTCAACAAGAATGAAGAGAACTGAACAAAACTGATATTAAAGAAACAATAAAGCAGATATCAAAGAACTAAGTTCCTATAAGTGATCTTGACGAGGCTATTCCATCTCTCTTTTTTTAAGCAAATGAAATCAACTTCAGCGTGAGTGTGTGCGGAAACAAATTACACAGAAACAATAATTGTACAGATGCAACTCCTGAAGCTTGCTCTATTAACTCCGTTAAATATTTTTATGTAGAATTTTATAATCAAGTGAAACTTGTTAATCCAATTAACAAATGAAAAAGGCCGTTCATGCATGATATTTCCCACCTGGTGGGGCAAATGGAAATTATAGATGTAACAAATTCGCAAACCCCCCTTTAAGTGGAGATTTGTTTCCAAGATCCAATCCTGTTACCAGGCATCAACCTTAAGGTTGTGCAAGGTTCATCCTTTTAACAAACAATATACTCTGAAAATAGTAAATATCAACTATTCAAGTAGAACTTTAAATATCTACTTTATGTTTTATCCAATATGCACAAACACCACAATATGTTCACACGATTCCATGACAAGTTTATAAAATTTGCTTTTAACGAAAGTCAGTGATACAACTACATTTCTTAATTAGCCATTAATCTCAACAGCATGCATCACTAAGATATTATGTTTATCTTAACTTCTTATGAAAATTTTAATAAAACATCAACTACTCAATTTCAGAAAAAAAAAGGGCAGCCCACAAAATATACACATACCTCCCATTCATGCCAACAATTATGACATCGTTCTCAGATCCAAATGCCACAATTAAATGGGTGCTTTGGGGCAAACGGAACTGTGCAAATGACCACTCTGAGCTAAAATATTTTGGTAGAAGTCCTACAACATATCAAGGAACAATCATAAGCACACAACAAATCATGCCGAAAGAATATTGTGCAAAATATCCCAACTAGAAAGGTTTCAGAACCATGAGCAGATTTACCGTCCCAAGACTCCATATCCTTAAAAGAAAGATTATGAACAATGGTTTGAAAAGACGTAATCCTTAAAAGGGTAATGCCTAGTCAGAAACCGTTATATATGAACCAAAAAATGCATAACTAACTAGCTGAGCCATTGATTACATCTAGTGTTCAGAAAATATATCCGAGCAAATCCAAAGAGAAATCTAATGGAGCTGAAGAAATTGGCATTTTGTGTTATAAAGGAATAAACAATCAAAACAGGGCAAGAATGCACAGACACAACTCCTGGGGTAGAGAGAGTGCTGATTCTTTTTAATCAATGTATTATCACGTTTGATACCTGGCACTTGTACAAAAATAGTAGACTCCAGATAGATGATTTGAACTGAATAGAAAAAATCAGTCAAGATCTCCCATCTATATAAATTTCTATTTAAAAATCAAACACACAATATAGCTCCCAGGATAACTATTCAAATAGATAAACTGAACAAAAATGATTGCATCACTAAATTATGATGATTCCAAACGTTCACAGCATTATACTTAAGAAAATTAATGTTACCTCTCATGAAAGAAAACGCAGAATTGGGGTTGGCGCCAGTATTTGTTGAAATCAAGGGATCCAAAGAAGTAGAAGAATTCTGATCAAACAGTGCAGGACCTTGAGCAACATTTGGCTGAGTCAAACTATCCTCCCCAGACACTCTCACTCTCAAGCTGAATACATGAACAGTGCCTTTGTCACTTGATGCTGCCAACCACTGAACATTTGGAGAAAAGGCTATACTGCTGATTTCAGCTCTATCTGCACCTCTTCTTACCTACAAGAAAGTGTGAATGCATCATAGAGCATGAAAACAAAAGAGAGAATTTATTAAAACATTATTAAACCAATTCCTCCTGAAAAAAAGATATAAGTTTTGGAATTTTTGTGGACAACCCAAGACTATTAAGGTGTAAAAGCTTTTTACAAGGACAGTAAAAAAGATCAACTTACTAAAACATTATTAATGTAACAAGACATCCAATGTTGCAGAGGAAACTGGTATATCCTAGTCATATTTATGAATTATCAAATGGGAGTGTGCAAAAAACAACATAAATGAAAAAGAAAAATCATTTTAAAATTCTCTTAAATGGAAAGTACATAAAATAGAAAGTTAAACATAATAAATTAATAATGATTTAACAAAATAATACAATTTACACAATAATAACCTACTTCTTGTAATTGAGTTCCGTCCATTGTATTGAAGATTCTAATTAAAGTGCCCGTTATACTAGCAGTTGCAAGAAGGAGTCCATCCAATGTCAGAGTAAAACATGCAATTTGAGAATCATGAGCATTGATTAATTTTGTCACGTTCAGTCCAAAATGTTCAACTCGAACCTGTCCTTTGTTTAAACCTGGACAAACCAAAACAAATGTATTTGAATGGTGTGAAAGACAGCACAACCCTCTAGGATTTGCCAGAGTCTCAATCTGATGAAGAAGCTTCAAATCTGTCAAGCTATAAACATATATCTTGTGTTCAAGGACAACTGCAATTCGATCACGTCTTAATTTCACTCCTCGAACTTCAGATCTATATGTGAATTCACACATGCTCCTGCTCTGATAATCATCCCATATCAAAACTTTATTTGGTGGGTAGTGTGAATTAGCTACAGCACCAACAAGTGCTAGAATATTGCAGTGGAATAGCATCTCTACAATTTTAAAACCACCAATTTTCATATCACGTCTGAAAGTTTCTTTGCAAGGTTTAGAATTATAAATACGAAAACCATGACTTGTTCCAGCAGCAAAGCAACGATAGTCCTGATTCCATGTTATTGAGAGCAATTCTGTTTCCTCATTTTCACTCATGTCTACAATAGGCAGGGCAAAAGAAGAAGAGGCCCCACTATTGGGAGATTCACTGTTTCCAATCCTTGAAGTTGAAAACATTCCTTGAGTCGGTGAACCTGACAGCATTTGCTGCACTCAATAACCTCAATTAATCAAGGTATAGAAGGTGAAGTGCCACAAGGTGATCTCTGTTGTAACAGACAAGAAAAATTCATTGATATTACTTTAAATAAATTATTAAACAGATTCTTTAAGGCTTACAGGTTAAAGACTATGAAATGATAATCGCGGGAGAAAATTGAGCTCATACTAACAGATTCAGAAAAATATATTGTAATTGTCTTCATACATTACAATAACTGAGTGTGTTAATGATGGTCCTTCAAACTGGCTGATAAGAAATATATAGGAAGGTAAGGTAATCCATGAGATTGCAAAGAACTTACATCTTTTTATAAGGCCAGTAAAAAATTTACCTATAAAACAATGTACTGCGAGTATAAGAGCATGTCATTATTTAGATAAATAAGTCAACAAAAACTGAGCTTTTACCTAGGTAGCTAGATGCATCATTGACCCTAAAGACACCCTTTTCAATTAAAAGCACAATATATACTTTAATTCAGATAAGAAGCGGCAGTCTTTTCCTATCTTATTTTCTTTATACCATCACATATATTTAGCATCTAAACTATAAACCTGATTACTTGGATCTCTATTTCATAACCTTTGTAAACCTGTGTACCTGAGATTTATCCTATGGTTAGTCGGAAGTCCTCCAAATCCTGCAAGCTATTTCACGCACCAGTTCCAACTACCTCCAAGATTTTGATGTCCTTCAAAGTTCAAACAGACTAATCAGTCAAGTGTTATGAAAAAAAAATTCTAAGACAATTTATCTAGTTAATATGACAACCACAATGTCTACCAATAACTAATCATAAATTGATACAGATTTATTTCTTATAATAATTTTATACTTTTCCAGTAATTGTTAAACCAGTTGAACAGTAATTGCTCAACCAAAAATGCTTATTGTAAGTGCTTATCAATCAAATGTCTCCAACTTTTACATCTTAGCAATCTTGCATGTAATGGTAAAATTGTGATTGGACACAGGAGAGTATCAGGGAAGCAATTACTGGCGCAACTCTGACCACCAAAGACAGTAAATTCAAACTCTTTCCAGCAAGAAACTTCACTTCATCGCGCTTGCACATACCCCCATAATAAAAAAGATTCAATATTGAAAAGAAAGATGCAACCTTCAACAAAAACATGCAAGAATCGGCGAAAACATGTAAAAACAAAAGTGGCGAATTAAGAAAGGAAGAGGTTTATTTGGGTTTGAGAAATCGACAATGAAAATTGAAATTCCCAGTAGAGGGTGATAACGAAAAAGGGCACCATAAAATCAACAAAGCAAAACAATAATAATAAGAAGAAAAAGAAAGAAAAGAAGAAGACGAAGAAGAGAAATTAAAATGCACAAAATTTCATGACATGTGTTAGAAAGAGCAAGAAAGTGGAGATCAAAATGGTGAAGGTGAAGCACAGGGTTGTGTTCATAATTCAGAATCATACCTCTCTATCGACTTTTCCTTCTTTGTTTGTAATTCTTTATTTTCAAGGTTTTATATAGGAGGATTTACTGGATCCATCCAAATTCATGTCTGTTTCTTTAACAGTATGAAGTTTAAAATAAACATGATTAAGAAATATGTGAAAACTTATTAAATGTAATTAATTATTCATAATTTATAAAGTGGGTAAATTATTTTTGTAAAATTAATTTGTAGGTCTTGAACTTTTTTTTCTAATTTTTTAATACATACTTCAATTATTATTTTAACTGAGTGTATGCAATTTTATTTAATTTTTAATTAGGTCTTACCTTATTTTGTTTGATTTGTTCCAAGTATATATATATAAGGGATAGTAACCGTTGAATTTGTTCTGTCAAAATTTATTAAAAGCACGTGTAATCATTTATGTTGTATATAGAAAAGGGAAATAATAACATTATATATAACAATTATTATATTTATGTCAATATTATATAAAGATTTGCATGTTAATTTTTGGTTTAATTATGTCTTTGATCTCTATTTTCGTTGCGAAATTTCAATTTGGTCTATCTATTTTTTTTTTCATCTCAATTTGGTCCTTGTTTTGAAAAATTTGATCTAGATTTAGTCATTTTCGTTAGTAGTATAGTAACCGTGGACCCCATTGGTTAAGTTGGGGCAGGAATAGCTATCGGACTACGATCACAGGTCGGGCCGACCTTCCTTTATTCTAGTCCAGTTGAAGAAGGAAAAACCCCATCCGTTCCAGAAGTTGCATAGAAATGGAAGGCTTAAATACCAAAAACTACGGAGGCATGATCTACCGCGTTAAATAGTGTGTCACATGTCAGTTCTTGGATTTTTTTTTAAATTTTTAATTTTTTGAATCTTTTTAAAAAATAAAACAATTTGTCACGTGCCAAGCTGTCGTCGTGTCACATGTCGGTGACAAAGTGATGTGACAGTGATAATGTCACATGTCAATATTATGTCAGGTGTCATTTCCTCATTTTCAATTTGTCTCAATTTATATAATATTAAATTGAGACAAAAATTAGAATACATGGACATAATATTTTTATATAAATGTTATACAATTTTTTTTATTAAATTTGATATTTTTATTATATATTTTTAACATAACTAAGTTTATTTAAATTTGTGTTTCACATTCAACTTTACTTAAAATTGTTTTCAAATTTCAAATTTATATGTTTTTTATTGTTACATGAATAGTTAAAATTATTTTTAAAATTTTTATAATTGTTATTTTTACACTAATCCAAATACTTGCGTTCAAATGATTGAACTTTACACATTTTAAAAATATACAATTATTTAAAATATAAATTCAAATAAAAAACAATATTAAAGTACGATGTACTAAAATATCAATATAATTTATGGTTTTTTTTCTATTAATATTATTTTCTATTAACAACTTTAAAACAATTTTAAATAAAGTTCAATGTAAAATATTAATTAAATAAACTTAATTTTGTTAAACATATTTACTTGAAATATCAATTTTGATAGAAATATTTTTGTTAATTTATATAGAAATTAAATTTGATTTCAATTTGGAGAGGGATAAAATTGCTCAATTTTTACAAAAATTGGGACTAAATTAAGACAAAAATTAAAATAAAGGACCAAATTGAGAAAGTGAAAATGACATTTGACATATAAGTGACACATGTCATTGTCACTACCACATCACTCTGTCACTTCCACATGGTACGATGACAACTTGACACATGGCAATTTGTTTTTAAAAAAAATAAAAAAATAAAAAAATAAATAAATAATTCAATAAAAATAAAAATAAAGGTAAAAAAATCCAAGAACTGACACGTGACACCCCTTTAACGGTGTTACTATACCACTAACGGAAGGGACCAAATTGAGATGAAAAAAAATAGAGGGACCAAATTGAGATTTTACTATGAAAATAAGGACCAAAGACATGATTAAACCTTAATTTATATATATATATATATATATATATAACATTTTAATTATATTTTAAAATAAATATAATAAAAATTTCAATAAAACAACTCCCATACACATTTCAACAAAATAATATAATACAAATTATTGACAATTTTTAGTAGCAAATATCATGGTGACAAAATAGGTTCAAATGTACGTGCTAGCATGTCAAATTGAGGTGTGTTGGATTGGAATTTTCAAATCTCAAACTCATTTTGACTTACGTAGTGTTCGTTTCAATGGATTGCACTGTTCAAGTGAATTTGCTAGCATAGATTTCATGCAAAGAGCGTATTCCTTTTTTGCAATATGCAGTGAAATAAGAGCGCAAATTTTGGGATGGAGGATTTAATCCATCCACCCAAAACTGAGGTGATTTACATATATTTCGTATAATATTACGAAATTGACCCTCGTTTTAAACACTTGATTGCTTCTTTCCCATGTAGCTTTCTGTTAGGGTGTGGTGGGGGAGGAAGATGAAGGAGGTGGTGGCGAACGAAGATGAAGGAGGTGGTGGGGGATGAAGCTCGTACATGTGACAGAGGAATGGTGGTGCATTCTAGGGTATGCGCATTAGTTACATTAACCGGTACAGTGCATTGGGTGTGTGTGTGTGTATGGCACCAGTTAGGTAACTAGTGCCTTTGCAAAGAGGAGAGTGACACCGGTTATGTAACCGGTGTCATGTGTGTGTGTTGTTTTTTTTTTAACTTTTTTTGTATAACTTTTGTTTAAAATTTAATTTTATAACTTTTTTTTAAAATTTATTTGTATAAATTTTTTTACATTCATAAAAATTTAAATTTTTTTATTTTAAAATTTCATATAATTTTAATATTTTTTAATTCGTATTAATTATTTGTAATTAATTTTATAACATCAAATTACAAAATCATTCTCTTTTTCCATCAAGGGTATTTTGGTAACTTTCTAATTCTATCTATTTTAACAATTTATTTTATCTATCACATCAATCAAATCTTTCACTAACTTTCATAAAACTTATCTTCAAATTCACTCACTTTATCCTCTAAATCCACTCAAATAAACACACAAATTCATCCACTCAAATCTATACAAATTCATCTTTACGTAACCGGTGTCACTCTCCTCTTTGCACAGGCACCGGTTACGTAATTGGTGCCACACACACACTCACAATGCACCGCACTGGTTATGTAACTGGTGCGCATCCTTCCATGAGCCCACCTCTACCACCATGTTCTTTCGCCACATCTACGACATTACTCCCCTACCACACCCCACCACAACCACCATCTTCCTTCTCCACCACCCACCACAACCTCATTTCTCTGCACTACTCACAAGCCCACACTACACACCAGTGCATTCAATTCACACACACACCCCACATCTGTTTCTATTGTTATAGTGAAGTAACACCACCACTCACCTTCGAACAAATTAAATAGCACGATGGGTGGAGTAACTCACGTGTTTAAAACGAGAGACAATTTCGTAATGTTATACGAAATATACCCAAATCACCTCAATTTTTGGTGAATAGATTAAACTTTCCATCCCGCAAATCTGTGCTCGTATTTCATACCATATCGCTACAAAGGAACATAGTCAAAGCATGAAATTCGTCATCGCAAATGCACTTAAACAATACAATCACATGAAACGAACACTACGTTAGTCTCCCTATCCATCAAATTGGTCAGCCAAATTTTATTTTCATTTTTTAAAATTAAAATATAAATATAAAATAATTTTAATTTTTTTATATATACAATACTATTATAATTTAAATAATTAACACTAATAAGGTAAGTTTAAATTATTAGATACAATAAAGCAATTAAGTTTCAATACTATTATAGTTATTTTAATTTAATTTATCTACTTAAACATATTAATTAATCAATTAAAAACTTAGCAAACATTTATATGAAAATAATACTTTGACACACAATAATTTTTTACACACTCATTTGATATTATCTTTCACTACTATTTACTTTTTCTTTTCCTTTACAAATATAAAAGGAAAATTTACCTTTTTATGAATATTTTAATTGTATCTTATGTGTTAAATAAATGTAAATGTTTGTCACATACCATTACTTATATATATATATATATATATATATATATATCTATATATATATATATATATATATATATATATATATATATATATATATATATATAAAGGTTATGTTACAATTAATGTTTCCCCTAAGAAAATTGTACTGCACAGAAAAGAAAACTACTTCAAATTTTTTATTAAATAGTAATTACTTATATAATAGTCTAGACATATTTTGTATTGTGCAGAATTAATTACAATGATGTGTCATGATTATTTGGAGTTTTGTTTTACTTTTAGTTTTATTAATGGCATGTACAAATACAACTACTCCATGTCCAACACTTGATATGTGACAAGTAGCAAGGATAGTGTTACCACATTTCAACAAAAAGTGTTATGAACAGGTAATAAGTTGGTATTAATCAACTTAGTGTAGTGATAATAGGGTCAACCAACATGCTCACCCTTGTGAGTATGTAGAATTCATGAAGATCAATCCTCCAAAATTTACCGAGAAACATAATTTAGATATAGTTGGTTAGTGGATTCATGAAGTGGAGAATATCTTCAGGGCTATAGGGTGTGTTGAATGGAGGAAAGTGACCTTTGTTATATATCTTGAAAGATAAGTAAGGTTCAGTTCTAGTGGAATGGAACTTAACAAATAGTGAGACTAGAGGAGAGGAAGGGAGCTGAACTAGAAGAATTTTGAGAATAAATTCTTGGAGAAATATTTTTCTCTAAGATAGAGAAATAAAATTCTCCTTATCAAATGCATAGCGTGCTAAGTTGAAGTATAAGTAGAGAATTTATTGGGGAAGAATTTTTTGATTAAGTGTTTCACTCTGTGGAGCACCAATATTCATGGTCTTGAAGTAGGATGTTGGTTCTTGGTTATGTGTGTGGGCTACACAAATAGAATTTGTGTCATTAGTGGATAAGTATGTAATAATATTTATAAATGATATTGTCATATACTTTTGATCTTATGAATAACGTGAAAAAAAAAACTTGAGAGTTATGCAAAATAAAAAGTTGTATGTGAAATTATTAAGATGTGAGTTTTGGATCAAAGAAGTAAAGTTTTTGATAGGAGGCCCTAAAACAACAACATAAATTCGAAGCTTTATGGATTAGCTAGACATTATAGGATATTCATTAAAGGATTCTTGAAAATTGTTGAATCTTTGATTCAGTTAACTCGCAAGCTTCACTTGGATATTGATGACTCTTTTACAACAACCATTTCCCAGCAAGTGTACTGGTAAGCAGTATTATCAACAAGTGTCGTATCCACAGGAATTTAAAAGTATGTTGACATTTTTATTTTTGGGTTTTTGGTTTTGATAAAGAGTGCAAGTAGAAATAGATAATAGTAATTAGATAGATTGAGTGAAGTAGGAGTTATGAATTGATTTAATCTCATCTTCTTCTACTACACCACTACCATCTTGTTTACTTACTATGCAAATCAATTAATGTCATGGGAGTACTCTTTCTATGTAGATCTAGGTTCATCCCTGATACATTAGAACTTAAGGACTTCAAATCTAGTGTGATTCCTTAACCCCTGGTGGAATGAATCCTTACTTTAATGTGTAGGACTCTCTCCTCCAGCATCCCCTCTAGCTACTTAAATAAGCACCAGTACAGTTATGATGATTTGATTGGACCACAATTTGAGACTGGTTTTCCAACTCAATCCAAACCAATTAAATAGATGAGTGATCAAGTCATTATTAAGCATAAATCAAACCGCAAACAATTGAATGAAAGCAAAGATAAATACCCAAGAAGTAGAAGTGAATTGAATGAAAGTAAAGATAAATACCCTCTAGTAACATTTACACATAAGATTTACACTAAGAGCATCTCTCTTGTGCCTCACACACCCTATTATATCCTACTGCTACATTTTTGGACCTCCACTCAATGCTTGAAATGAGGACCTAAGGTCTTTATTTATAGGAATTTTTGGGCGGTGCTCAGCCCAACTTTTGATGCTCTACTATAGGGGTTTCTTCACAAGTGAGTTTCCTTCTCAGCTCAGCCTTTTGTTATGGTGCTTAGCACATGACCTTTCCCTTGTGAGGGTTTTCTTGTTTATTCAACCCCATAGATTTGTGCTCCAGGTTCCTCGGAAATAAGGTTTCCTCACGAGGCTCAACTCCATTTGTTGTGCTCAGCCAGAAAGTTCAAGTATGTTGTCCTGCCTTTTCTACTTCCATGGCTCAGTTCTAGTACTGCGGCTCAGCTCCAATACTGTGGCTTAGTTGCATACTTGATATTGTCTTTTATATTCATTGCAAAACAATAAAATATCATTATAATTCATAAAACTCCAATTCTAAATACTCCATTATGTATCAATTTACTTACTCTTGACATTTATTAGATATATAAATGTGAACAACGTCTTAATGAGACAAAAAAACGTTTGACAAGTTTTTCTATATTAGAGATACCAAATCCAAGTAATAACTTTGAAGTTTTTTGCAATGCTTTTTATCAATGACTCAGTTGTGTATTGATGAAACATAAACTAGTGATTGTTGATGCCTCGATAGCATTAAAACTACATTGAAGGTTATCCAATTTGCAATTTAAAAATGCAAATGTTATATTTGGTTTAAAGACTTGGTGATATTATCTATATAGAGCTAAGTTTGAGGTATTTAGTGATCATGAGAATTTGAAATATCTCTTTGATAAGAAAAAAGTTGAAGATAAGACAAAGAAGATTGATGGAACTTTTTTAAGGATTATGACTTTTAAATGATGTATCATCCAAGTAAAGCAAATGTTATGGAAAACACTCTATAGAAAGAAGATTCATGTATCTATCATGATGGTAAAATAGTTAGAGATCTAAGAAAAGTTTAGAGACATGAACCTTGGAGTGGGACTCTCATCAAATCATATTTCATGTGGCATGTTTATCATAACTAATGAGTTTCTTTTTATGGTTAAGGAAAGACAATTGGTAGATCTAATTAGGGAACAAATGGAACATGGAATTCATGAACTTTTTGTAGGGGTAAATGGAGTCTTGAAGTTTAAAGGAATAATTTGTGTGTCCAATGACAATTAACAAATTGTGAAAGATGATTTTGGATGAAGGTCATCAAATCAAATTTAGAATATACCCTAGCATGACTAAGATGTATCATGATTTAAAAAAGTCCTTTTGGTGGCCAGGAATGAAGAAAGATGTTGTTAAGCATGTTTTATCTTAGATGGATGTTAAACAATTAAAGATCCCTAAATGGAAGTGATACAATGTTGTTATGGACTTTGTTACTCATCTTCCAAGATCAACAAAAGGTAGTGATGGTATTTGGGTCATTGTTTATTGGTTAACAAAGTGTGTACACTTCATTTTTAGGTTCTGAAAAAGCCTAATTGAAGCTTTGGAGGCAAGGTTAATTTGATTTCTACTTATCATCCTCGGATGGATGGTCAGTTAGATATGACTATACTATCCCTTGAAGATCTACTGCGAGCATGTCAAATTACTAGAAGAATTTATCCAGTAGCTTATGAAGTTACCTTACCTTCTTCTCTTGAAAATTTACATAATGTATCTTATGTTTTGCAATTAAGGAAATGCATAATAGATCCACTATGTAATTGATCAATACAAGATAAAACTAAAGGAGAACTTATCATGTGAAGTTAGTCCGATACCAATAATAGATAAAAGACTTAAACAACTAAGAAACAAATATTTGAACTAAGTAACAGTAACATAGGATGTGTAACACCACATCTAGGATGTTACTAAAATACATAGTAAAATTCACGTATTTCAAAATCTTTTATTTCATAACTCTAATATCACCATTAAAAGATTAACGGAAGTTGAAACTTTCATTTATTCATCCAACTAAACTCAAAAGTAATATCTGAAAATTCGCAATTGACCAAAGTTTACATTATTTCGAACTAACCCTTGTCTAAAATAAGTGCAAATCCCAAGGTTCTTTATTGTTGTGCCTCCATATAAACTTTTGCAATAAAATTTGTTCCCGTATATCAACAACACATATACGATTGTCATAGTGAAATACACACATGCAATATCTACTTAAGCAAAACATCAACCTTCAATAAATATTGCATAATATAAATATATTCTCTCACCTGAGATATTGCAACACTTGGCATCACACAGTAAATCACAACGTTTGTTGTCTCACACAACAATAACAAAAACCACATGTAGTCTCAGCCCAAGACATCAAATATCAACATCATCATAAGCCTCACATTCAAACCAACTCACCCTAAATCCAAACCAACTTTTCCTTCTTACTCCCTTGAAGTCTCCAAACGGAGTCTACTTCCCATTGCTCCTTTGCGAGTCTTATAGGCGAAGTCTATAACTGGTACAACTACATCGAGTCCAGCAATCCCTACTACTCTCCCAAAGAGACTTACAACCGAAGTCCACAGAGTCATTTATACTCACACCTATAGCCTTCCAAAGCCCTCTCAACTTTTGTTGGGACCCACATACTTCTCAACCAAACATCACATAACATATCCACCATATCAAAAAATTTCACAAGGAGCATAAATGTCACTGATCAAATGGCACGCAACGTCCCTAACCTCGTGCTAAGTTATAGTAAGTAGAAAACACGAAACAATAAATTGAAACACACTAGTGAAGTGGTGCCCAACACCCCTGACCCAATGCCCAACACCATAAACATAATATATATCACCGAATATACATCCATAAAACCAATTAATCCCTCGTCAATACTTAATCAAGTTTAGAAAATTCATTACTTTCTCAATACTTCATTAAACTTAATTTATCTAATATAAATAATTCAAATTAAAAAAAAAAAACTAAAAGAATCTTCATTAACTTTATCTCCTTCACGAAACATATTAATATGAACGTTCTCCTACCATAGAAGTGGGATAGCAAGGACATCTTCTTCACCACCACCTTAGGTTTGACTTTTAACCAAATATGATGGAGTTTTTTTTTTCTACTCGGTGAGTGCAAAGTAACAAACACTTTATTAATAAAACAATTATTGATTTTTAGTGAAAGTGGAAATTAATCTAATTTTAACATTTAAAATATAAATAATAAAGTACGGGACAGGAAGAATTGAAATGAAATTATAGAGGAAAAATAAAGGTTTCGTGTGTATTCAAAATTTGTGACTAAAAAAAATAAGAAGGGAAAATTTAAATGATATTAATTTTTAATTGGATGATGATATGGTGTTGCAGCTTTGTATTGATTTTTAATTGGAAAATAAATTTTAATAATAATTATATTAATTTTTGATTGGATCAGATGTGGTGACAAACTCGGAAAATAATGAAATTTTTTAATTACATTAATTTTTAGTTAGATTTATGTTTAATTTAGGTTGAATTCATGTAATCAAGAAGGTGGATAGGCAAACAAAAAATTAAAAAACAAGATTTATATGATTTTACGATTTTTTTTGATAATCTTACCAATTTTACTATTTACGATTATACGTTACGATCAAATCATGTGTAAAATCTAATTCGTAAATACTACATAAAATTGTAGAATCTTACGATTTTATGATTTAAATCTCAATTTTGACTACATTGTCAAGACTAACATATTGCAACTAGTATGATCAAATACCATTACTACATCATAACTCATGTTTGAAAGCTTCAATCAATTCTAACTCCTTAATCATCAAAGTAAACATTGGAACTATTCTTTGACCCATTTCGTCAATAGCCACATGAGTTTTTCCTTGGTGATAATTAGTTGAAAGTCATAATCTTGATTGCATGTTTAACTCTTCTAATCAAATGAATATTTAACATATTATGCTAATTGAACGCATCAAATCTAACACCACGTAACTTTTGTCTTCAAGTATTCACAGCAAACATCACAATAGGTAATTTAATATCACGAGAAAAATCACTTCTTATAAACCTTTAACTACCGAGAAACATAACTAATATTTTTTCTTTTTTGCATCTACACACATTGTAGACCTTGAGACGCTGATATTAACAAGTAAAAGTCGATACTAATTAGTCCAGAGTGTTGGATTTACATTGCACATGCAATCAACTCTAAAATCATAGACGCTCATTTATCAGCATAAACTTTTAAAGGCATACTTTAAATAGCATCAACTTAGACAACACTATATCATTATTAATTTTTAATTAAAGCAATTGGAGTTGACCAAGTTGATGTTAATGCATATTTATTTTAAAACTTACTTAATTTAGTGTTAGCTAAGTCAATGTATTTTTAATATTAATTAATTTTTGTCAATTTGGTTAACAGATACAATAGTAATTTAAAAATAAATATATATTAATGGAGGAAGGAGATAAGTGCGGATGAAAAATATGAATGTAGATGAAATAAATAAGGAGAAAAGTGTGAGTGAAAGAGATGTTTGTAAATAAAGAATGAGTGTGGATATTTACATATAAAGTGAGAGAGATGTGAGTGAAGAGATTTATCATCGTTGCATGAGGGCCTTTGCATTATAAATAATCTATGATTCTTATTAGTGGTCATGAAGAAACAAAAATTCGTAACATATAAATTAGTGTCAGATTAACGAATCACTAACTTAAATAAATATAAATATTAAAAATAAATAAAATTATTGTTAATTAGACCAAAAATAAACTTATTTATTTTTTAATGTTTATTTCACTTAGTGTCAACTAAGCCAACCTGACACTAACATAAATATTTTTATTTATTAAAAAAAGTTTAAGTAAGTAATGTCGTCTTAGAGTTGGTTTTGTCAATCCTATTAACATCTAACATTAGCAAATTTATTAATGTCAACTTAGCCGACAATAATCCAAAACTATTTATCAATTAAGAAAAGTTAAAAATAGTTAGCATCTAAATTGATTAAACTGACTATTAGCTCCTAAATCATTTAAGAACATCAATAATGTATTGAAAACTTATATATATTATAAAAAACAGAAGAGGAAAACATGTAGAAAATGATGAAGTGAAACCGAGTCATGAACAAAAAACTAAAGAAGCGTGTAGAAAGAGAAATCTGTTCCATATACTAAACGAAGAAAACATATATAAGATTTGAGAAATTGACAAGTTTTATATTCCATAGTTTTGATGCAAGAAAGAGTCATGAGTTAAACTTGGTGTTGAGTTAATTAGCATAAAAAAGAATGGAAGGAAAGTAGAGAGAGACAGAAATAAAAGTAAAGCAAGAAAGGAAAGTAGAACGTACAATGTGGATTCGGTCGTGTAGGAAATGTTGTGTAAAAGTCACAACACATAAACTTTGGAACTCCTTATTTATGTTAATAATATAATAGCTACTTTTAAAATCATCATTACTTTCCCAGATATAGCAAGATAAAAAGTACTTGGTGCAGACTTTTTGGGTTGTGTAGTTAGTCACAGCGAAGAGTCAATTTACAAAGATCACCAACTATACATCAGATACATGTTGTGGCTGTACTGCACCATTTTTTTTTTTTACCACAAAAAGAGATATATAGATTAATCAATTTTAATGGATACAATACAACACAGATAAAAGGGTTGCATGAAAATGGGGTAGAATAAGTATTAGTTTGACTATACTTATTTTTATTTAAGTAAAAATTTATGTTCTTTAATTTGATGTTATAAAATTGATATTTATATTTTGTGAAATTGATTGAAGAAAATTCATAAAAAAATATGTAATTGATGCGTTGAAAGAAAGTACATTTGAAATTTTTGTAAATTTGATAAATATTGAATAAGTTGAATAATTGAAGATAATAAAGAGCTGCATAGCAAAATAAATAACTAAAGGATAATAAAGACAAATTTTGTAGATTACCTCTAAGAATACTTATATAACTATTTATGAATATTTGGATAGATTTAAATGATGCCTTCGAGGATGAATTTATTTATCATCTTTAAAGGATAGAGATAAGGATGCAAAATATCTCGAACTTCATTCACATAATATTACAGTACCAAATATACAATAGTATTTGAAAGAAAAAAATAAACAATTCTATAGAAAATTTTATAGAAAAGGAATTCATACACAGGAAACAACACTTTCATATTATATCTTCAAAGGTACGTTGATATTCTCTGTTTTGTAATGTTTTATTCTCTTTTTAATGAGTAATAATTGTACTACTTTATTGAATTATCATTTAATGTTTTTAATTTGGAGTTAAAATGTAATGGTAATTGTATCACTTTCATCCTCAATATTAATAGTTCATATGAAGAAGTTTCCAATATATATATAAGCATTATTGAGAGTAGATTAGAAGGCATATTATTAACTACCCCTACTTTTACTTGAACATTAACGTATTTAAACATCGATTTTTACACATCAATTTTTGTTAAAATTGATTCAAATTTGATAAATTAGAAGAATTATCCAAAGATCAGATTCGTGTACTTTTGAAAATCAGGCGACAAACATAGAACTCCAAAGATCAGAGTTGATACTAAATTGTCACTGCTATTTTCTGACATTATAATCATCTGCTTCAATATCCTGTCAGCTGAGTGTGTCCAAATGCAAATATATCAATCAATATATAATGTTATATTTTATTCGGTCCTCATTCACTAAATAATCTATGCCATGTTATGTTACGAATCAAATTATGAATTGAACAGAAAACGAAGCTCCACTATTCAACATCTGTTTGTAGTACAGTGCACTTAAATAGTTAAGGTTTAGATTGATACCTTCAACAAGGCAAGTTTTTGAAGGAGTACAAATTGAATGAATAACACATTATGTAAATTTTGTTTCCATTTCAGTCACCGAGGGAAGAATTGAACTAAAATCCCTGAAAAAATGTAATGCAACAGTTATCACACACAAAGTCATACTTGCATATACATGAGAGCAATCATTTCAAAGTTTCACAAAAACAAAGTTTGGTACCATATATGTAATGCTAATCATATATCTAAGTACATTCAACATCATAATGGAACCATAAGATTTGTGAGGGAGACTGATAAGGTGCAAGAAGAAAAGTAACATTAAGATGATGGAAAAAGAGGAAAAAGTGTAGGTGCAGAACCTTGTCACTGCAAATCAGGTAAAAGAACGTGGAAAACGGAACTCAATGTTTTATGAAATGTTTAAATTAACGCCTAGACGTTATAGTTAAGAGTATCTGTGCTCTTTGGTTATATGAACTCAGGAAAAAAAATTGAATCACTAATACAACTATGCAAGAAATGGTTCACACAGAGATGAGCTGAAAGCCTAAGAAGATGAACAGAAATGAGGCAACAGAAAGAATTGAAGGGGCTCCTTCAGTCCAAGCAAAAGAGAGAAGATGCAAAATATCTCCTGCTTCATTCATTCACACACAAGTACAGTAGCAAAACACCTCTTATCAATAACCACTACTGTGTGTAAGAATGAGTCAGCAGATACTTCAGCAACCCTCCATACCTTTGCGAGTACTGAAGGAACTCCTTCACTCTTTCTCAGTAGCAATGCATTTCTTGCAGCCTGATGAGGTTAATATATAAATCAATTTATACATACCTCACGGGGTTTTCTGAGTTTTCCTTTATTAGTTATTCAATCCTTTGTGCTACATACACTTCAATTGTGTATATTTGTTTCAAATTATGTCAATAGGTTCTTTCATAATTACAATATTCATATATTTGTTTTCAATTATGTGAATGGTCAAAATTAAAATTCACATATAAGGGTACATACACCAACAATCCAAAACCTAGAACAGAAAATAGGCGTGGTTAGGTATAGAACTCCAATTGCAGGAACCCTAATTTTTAGAACAGCAGCAGTGAAAAAAGATTAATCCAACACAACACAATATAGAGAGTAAATTTAATTTAGAAAGATGAAAGATAGAATAGAACAATTGTGGATGTGAATTGAAACATAAAATAAAAAGAACAGAAACTAAAGTTGCAAGTTAGAAGAATTATGTAAGAAGAAGGTGAGAGCAAAGATGCCCAAACGCTGCTTCTGTTGCCAAAAAACCCTAAACCAGGTGTGTTTCTTTGGTAGACAGAGGAAGAAACCTAAATTTATAGAAACTAAATCAAAACTGTAATGACCAAAAAAGGACTCCCAAGTTAACATTGTCTAATGATGAAAAAAGATTGTATAATCATTATTACTTTTTGTTTTGTTTTTGCAGAATTCATATAGTAGAGACATGATTTGTTGTCCCATGTATATGTACAATTCAATTTCATATTAATTGAAACAGTATAAACAGTACAAATTAAATTATTTTTACTTATTTTTTCAACAAGTAACAAATTATTGTAAGGAGAGTTTTTTTGTAATATTCATAATTTATTATCAATTTTATTCTTACCATCATAACTTGTTTTATTGATTTTACTATTTATAAAAAAGTATATAATAAATTATAATTATTATTAAATGTTTTGTAATTATAACGTTATGTAAATTAATAAAAATATGTATATATATTTAATTTTATTTTTAGTACTTTTGTTTTAATAATGATTATAGTTTAATATTTTATTATTTCTGATTTCTAGTTATAAAAAAAAGTAGATACACGTGGAATGCTCTTCATCTTGTTCTTTATGATCAGAATATGATTTATTTCTCTTTGTATGTTTCCATTTAATATAAAAAAAAAATCGTTTTCTCTGTGACAGTGTCTTCAAGCTTTGTCCTCTACACAATCAAAACCACCACACTATGACATCTTGCTAGCATTTGCTATTGTGGTGGGGGAGACATGTCCCCCAAATTTTTAAGCAATTTATTACCAGTGTTATGGCAAAAGTTGTTCTTGTATGTATTTTATTTAGTTTCTCGGTTTTTTATGTATGACAGATGAGAGATTCTACAAATTAGTAGCTATTAGTTAGAAGTGTAGAAGGTCTTTGTATCTTTATCTCTTTATCTCTTTGGTCTCTCTAGCTTTATTTTGTGTATATATGTATTGCTGTGCTGTATCAAAGATCTGATCTTCAACAAGCTAATCAGAAAATACTTTTATATGACTTTCACAGATTATAAAGCTCGGTAGGGCTAGAACAACAACTGCCGGTAACCCTAATTTTGAGAACTGCAACAACAGTGAAGAATGATTAATACAACACGACACAATATGGAGAGTATAAATTTAATTTTAGAGATGAAAGGTAGAAAAATTGTGGCTATGAAGTGAAAGAGTTGTTCATTTTCTGTGTTTGGATGACATAAAATGAAAATAACATAAATTAAAGTTGGAAGTTATAATATGTAGGGAGAGGAAGGTGAGAGGAGAAGCCAGGATGCTCAACACTGGTTCAGCTGCCATAAACCCTAAACTAGGTCTTTTGTTATCTGATAAATATATATATATATATATATATATATATATTAATTAATATCAATCGATATATAAAAAGTTCTGTATAATGTTTCCTAACATTAGGGTAGGTGCCATAATTCATGGTTAAGATCTTTATATTTGAAATGTAAATATCGCCACCCTAAACTAGGTGTGCTATCTGTGGTAGACAGACCATGAAAACGAAATTTATAAAGAAAAGAAATTCAAAATCATTTATTATTTTTTGTTTGTTTTCAGAATTAATATAGTTGACAGTACTACGAGATTCTTCAAATTTGATTATTTCCGTACATATGTCACATTTTTATTCCACTGTACTAGAGTGATTTAAGGGATTTAAGATCATTTCTTTCATTAATTCATGAGCGAGCAACTGTAGTAAGATAAACTGAAATTGAAACGAGCAAGGATTGTGAGATGAGCTCCATTAACATAAAACCTTTGAATGCAGTGATGGTGTTGACACCAACTTCACTGTCACTGCTAAGGCTGCGGAAGACGGTGAGTTTGGTAAACTTTACCTTGTCAAGTGGACTATACTCTCTTGATTCCTCCAACAACTCTTATCTTGGTGTTGTTGCTGGATTGTCTTTGGAAATGGTGGGCTGCAGATAATGTAGCAGAAGACGCATAAACTCACCAACACAACACAACACAAAGATCCTTGAGGAGAGAGAGAGACAGAGAGAGAATCTGACACACCATAACACGACAAGGCTGTCTGTGTAGTAGTGGCCCAGCGACCATTCATTCCCTTTAATTTTCTCTAATCCTCTAGGATTCTATTCATCATTTTCTTCAATAAATTATCTTATTCTACTTTGGGTTATCACCATATTTTCATGTCTTATTACTCCATAAACATGTGCGTGCAAATGAGGTTAATTGTAGGATCTGTCTATAAACTTTGTGATGATAAATGGCTATGACTGACAGCTCGCAAACAACATTCGAATAAAATTGGTCCAGTGCTAAAACGGACTGAGGTAACATACGTATGTACACACATATTGGTAGGTTATATATATATTTTTTCATATATGATTATGGTTATAGACATGGTCATTGAGAGATTGTAGTCGGCATATATATGGTTATATGACATTTGTTTTTACACATATAAGACCTTAGATACCACTTTTAAACCAAAACCTTAAGTCAATGTTGTTATGGGTCTTTATTCTTATATAGTGTTTAACTTTGTCTTTCCTATCCAATGTGGGACTTTTTGACTCACTTGGACTATTCCCAACACATATACATATGATAGGGTACTACATATGATAATCTACATAATAGGGTAGCAACATATGATAATCTACTTAAAAGAGGAATTCTTCTGGAGAGTAGAAGATGTGTCATGTGTGACACTTGTGACGAATCAGTATGCCACTTGTTTCTCACCTGTAGGGTGGCTACTCAAATTTAGAAGTTGTGCGATTCTTGGATTGGTGTTTCGTCACTACATCATAATAGAGCAAAAGATCATTTCCTAGGTTTTGATATGCCAGGGCTTAACTCTAAAGGAAATTGTGTATGGAGGACCATGTGGGTGGTTATATTATGGGGTATATGGATCCATAGAAATAATTATATATTTAGGAACTCTAAAATAGATAGTGAGGAAGTGTTCACATTAGTACAAATTAAATCTTGGGCATGGATCACAAGTAAGTACCCAAAAGCATTTTTTTCATATTCTAACTGGTGTTTGAGCCCGATCACTTGCCTCAAATCTATGTGCTAAAAACTTTTTGATGCTAATGAAGAGAGGTGTTGGGTAGTTCTCGTAGTAGATGACTAAATGTAAGCCCAAAGAGAAAGGTGGAAATAATGAAAATGTGTGGAATGCTAAAAGTAGAGATGTCAAAAATATACTTGCTCTTATTCCTATAAAGATAAAAGGTTGTGCAAGAATATGTTGAGAACTAACATGCAGGTGGAATTCATGAGAAAGGAGTAATAGCCAAGAAGATCAAGTTCAAACATCAAGCCAAGTGGAGTTGGGAAGCTTAAATGAAAAACTATTAAGGGATCTTTGGAATAAGGTTTGACTGCCTTAAAATGTCCTATAGGTATAAAAGTAGGAACAATATGTAAAGAATATGAAGGTTGAAGACTATTCTTTGGAGTCATTACATGTATGAGCTCTTTAAATATAAATGTGGGGTGGATTACTGAAAAGTATTTTGAACATCATCATGGTGGCATTAGTAATAGTGCTCATGTCAATGTAAATTAGCTACTTCATTATTGTTTTAGTGTCAGGACTATTATGGAGTTACAACATAATAGTAACTAATCTGTAATGTTTTTGTAACTTGTAAAAGGGTTACGGCATCCCAAATGTCCTATTATATTTATTTAATTTTTGTTGCTGATAAATATATATATATATATATATATATATATATATATATATATATATATATATATATATATATATATATATATATATATTTATGTATGGGTCATAGTAGTTTTGCATTGTGCTAAGTTAAAATTGAGTTCCTTCTCCATTTATTGCATTTATTACAGATTCTAGTTTTACATTATTACAGTAAAGAAGAATGAAATGATTTATTTTATATACAAATTTGTATAAGAAAGCTGTCTGAACTGGTGCGTGTGTGTGGATGCAATACCTTCTTTGTCGTAAGTATATTGTTTAAAAGTTTTGCATGCACACTTGATTGTTAATAATACTTACAGATCCAACCAAGATCACATAATGCAAGTAACAAGATATTTTGAGAGAGTAACTACCCTACCAAGATCACACTATATGAATATTCAATCATTATAATCACTTCTTTGCACTAATTATTGACACTACAAGTGTTTATAAGTGATAACTAATAAGAATCAGAATTACATATTTTTATAGTGAGATGTTCAAATCAATGTTACTTAATTTTAAAAAACTAGAATCTGTGATGATTACTAATAATTGCACAAATGGTAACAAGTAAAAATTATAGGACTTCAACTTTTTGCAGTAGATACATGAGTTTTATTACCTATTGGACCCTCCTAACAATACCAAAATCTGAAAATTTGGGATAAAATTGTAAGTATTGAAATGGATAGTTTAGTCAAGAAGAGGGGTTGAATTGGCTTTATAAAACTTTGTTTACCTTTTTAAAACTTAAAATCCCTTCTCGTTGAATCAAACTAACCATGAAATCAGAAAGCAAATACTGCAGAACTATACACTTTCAACCTATTAAAACCAAAAATGGTAGATTGATCTATTCATGAAATATGATTCAAGAGATTAAAATATAAAATCAATATGATATTTTGAGAAATTATGCAGAAACACGAAATGCACGAAATTTACTCAAACAACATGCTTTCTCAACCAAGATATATTCCAATCTATATATCCAACTTAGTTATATTACCAGATAACGTAAAAACACATGCATACTTAACAAAGATTGGTTTAGTTGGTTTTCTTGAGATTTAGATGATGAACAAGATAAGGGAAAGAAGATCACACAATGAATTTTATACTGGTTCACTCAATAACTGAGCTACATCTAGTTTACTAGGACAACATGAGCCTAATAATGCATTATATCAAAAGTTTTACACAATCCTTCCAAGATTACACTTTTGAATAAAGCAAAACACCAAGATTCTTGAATCCTACTAGAATCTTATCCCCAACATTGTAATAATCTCACTTATAGACCTGGAATCACACCAGGAACAACAATAGTACAAGAACAACCAAACCTGATGGAGGCTCTCCCTAGCCAACCAAATACGTGTTCTTCTAGCTTCAACCAAGAAAAATGCCTCCAAAATTAACCAAACACATGAAACTGAGAAGGAAGAGATTCCATAACCTGTCAAATCAAATAACTATCACCAAGCTCCACTTTTATAGATTTGAGTTTGTTGTAATAGTGAACAAGCTTCATCATATGCTCATGAACACCACTAACACCATCATATTTGGTCTTCTCAAGAAGTGATAGATACTGACCCTTTTGAGCTTTGTCAAAAGTCTTAAACTTCTCACCAACCGAACTCATAAAATCCTTAGCATTGTCATTATCCGGAATGCTCTATCGAATACACTTCTCCATGGTGTATTTCATCACCATCAAGCACACCCTGTTCGAGTGTTCCCATTTTTCACGAGAAGCTCTCTGCACACCAGTGGACTCAGTGGTAAGAGTTGGAGCTTTCTCTTATCTCAAACAAAATTCCATATTGGTAATTGTCATATATAAATCCAAATATTCTTTCCAATCCTCAAAATTGGTCCCATTCAAAGTTTTGACCGAAGTCAATGGCATAGGCAAAGAAGTCGGTATCAAAATAACAAAGAAACATTTAATACACACATTTATTGTGTAAATAAACAAAATAAATGTTTCTGAATACACAGCCAACTATGCCTATAATACCAAATTATTTCTCATTCACTATGATCCCGCCTAAGTGCCCGGAATCATAATAAATAAGAAATATAATTAAAATAAAAATACAATGCACATCTCATGTCAAACGAAATCTAATACCAATAGGGTACAAGATAAATAATTGACATAATAAAATTTAAAAAATACATTGTATCAAGAAAAATAAAATACATTAATAATAAAATACCGATAGGACATGATTAATATTAATGTAATATAAAATTACTTAATAAAATAATTAAATTTTATCATTCCCACAAAATTTAATACAACTATACCCACGATAGGTGAGCTAACAATTATATAACATTATATCATGCTTAACAAAAATCTAATAAATTATATAATGCATGAAATCATAATAATAATAATAATAATAATAATAATAATAATTTATTATTATTATTATATATTTTTTATTTATTTATTTTATTATTATTATTATTATTATTATTTTATTTTTAATTTAAGAAAAAAAGATTAAAAAAATCTGGTGCAGACATGGACGATTATATGGTGCAAAACACATGCAACCAAAATGTGACCATCATCCACCAACATTACTGTTGCACGAACCACCACAAATCCAGCACCGTGAAAACCCACCATTGTTGCGCATACTAGAAACTGACTGATGTCGCTAGTAACAACTACAACTCTTAACCGTGAGCGAAATCGCATCCCATCACAAGAGAACAAAAAAGCAAGCCACCATGACGTGAACAAGGACCACCAGTGCGAGCGAACGACCACCGTTCGCACTACCGTAAGCCTCCACGACGAAACCATCGCTGCAACCGTTGCGAACCACTCACGAAAAGGTCCTTAAGCGACGATATCTTGCGAAACCGCCATGGCTGGCCACCTCCGCGATATCAGCACCGCACTCGCCACACTAGTGACAGATATCGAATCAGGCCAGATCCGCTGTAGCTTCGCCGTTGGTGACAGGCCATTCGATTTGCAAGTAGAATGAAGAAGGGTTCGAAAGGGATTTGAATTAGGGTCACAGATTCTTTAATTTGGGCTTTCAATAATTTTAATCCCCTCTGAAAATTCATTAATTTGCAATAGTTTCACCTTGGAGCAGCACTAAAACAACGAAAACCGAGAAAGAAAATGGTTTTTTTATTAATTTATTAAATGAGAGAGATAGCAATTAATGTTCATGACAATCGAGAACAACACGTAAACATAAATAATCAATTAAACCCCTTCATCAATTTTCAAATTGAAGCGAGAAAGTTAATATCTCCGTATAATATTTCATGCTTCAATGAACAGTTATGAAAATTAAGGTACACTTAAAAAAACAATTATATTTTGTATCTTATTTACTCTAATACCAATTGATAGAAATAAAATAATATAAGATACAATAATATAATATATTCATGTAAAAGTTTAAAGAGGATTGTTTGCCCAGAATTAAAGAAGGATCCATAGAAGCACGTAGTATGAGATTCTACTGTTCTCTTTCTGATATGATAGGTATTCTTAAACATAAGAGTGTTTTACATGTTACTCTTAAAAACTAACTAATAATGGAGTATTAGTTTTATAACCTCTCAATGGAGACTAAAGACCTTTTAAAAGAGTATCTGATTATTCAAGCCCATCACATACTGTTTACTAAACAATCCAACTCATCACGGAACGTTCATCAAAAATCCAGAATTATATATTACCCATATTAATCTAATATTAACAAATAATTTAATTTATTAATCCATAATAATAACAAAATAGAGAATAATAATTTTATATAATAAAAATATATAAAATATAACATCTTGCACCACCAATCGACTTTAGATGTTCATTATTTTTTTCTCCTGACCAAACTATTTTTTACTCGGTGTAATCAGCTGCTCAACTAAACCCTAGCATCACAGGTTCAACGTTAACTCGCCGTGAAGGTCCACTAATCTAATTTAATCTAGATAATAAAATTAATGAACTCAAAATCTTATCCATGACCTCTCCCTTCAAAAAACACCCTAACCAACCAAACTACCACCATTCGATCACACATTAAACCTTATTTCATCATTTTAAGAAAAAAATAATACTAATAAATGTGTTAGAGAGTTAAACTCATGACCATCCTTGCTAACAACTCTAGCCTACCAAGCTATTACATTTTTTTTCACATCATTAACATAATAATTTAAATATAAACTTTCATCCATTTAATTTATTTTACCAATCTAAAATATTTTTTCTTGGTCTTACATAATAGATGGAAAGGCACCCCTAAAATAAATAAATATATATATATATATATATATATATATATATATATATATATATATATATATATATTCTTTGCTGATAAAAAAAATGGAGAGGATTATAAATAGACCACCAGGTCTCTCATCCTCATTTGTTTGTTAATATATTTTTTAGGACAGATTTTTTTTGTTTAGTTGAGAAAAATGTGAGAATCAATAATAAATTATGTTTATATTAATATATAGTTTATTATTTTTTACTTGTTAATTTATTTTTTAAAAGCTGTTTTTAGTTAAAAAAATCGAATAGTTAATTTATTGAAAATAATTATTTATGAAATAATAGATATTTTAAATAGAGACATAAAGTTGGCAGCCAGACATTTTTACTACACTAATAATAATTAAAGAAACTTATCATAACTGCTCGTTAATGACAATGAAGAGAGATAATAACAATAAAACTCTAATTTTCTTATTAAAAAAAGGGAGTAGCATAGGAACAAAAGAATCCTTTTAGGGTTAAAGGAAAATAGAGAAATGAGTAGGTGTTGATTTTAAAGGAAGTAGGTTTTGACTTTAATTAAGATTCTATTTTTAATTAAAAAATTGATTATGGTTGATTTTAAGAAAATAGTTAATTCTATTATATATTTGATTTTATTGTATATGTTTTGTATTGTAATTAATTTTCTGTTGACTGTTTTTTATTGTTTTTGCTATTAATGTAAATTTGTTGTTGCTATTAATAAAAACTATTGTTGTAGTTAATATATGTTAAATTGTTGTAGTTTATATATATATATATATATATATATATATATATATATATATATATATATATATATATATATATATATATATTTGTCGGGGTTAATATATAATATATTTTTAATGTTATTATATGTTATATATGAAATTATGGGAGCAGATATTTTAAGTTTAAAAAATTTATTATCAAAGAGTTAATATTTTTTATGGATGAAGAACGTGCTCCGCTCAGAGTTAGAAAGTATTGCTTGAAAGATCTTTTAAACTAGGATTAGATATGATTAGTTAATTTCGAAATATTATAGTTATCTAAAAATAAGTCCAAAAAGCAAACACAATGAATATAACTAGCTATAAAAAAAATCATTATGCGCATTTTTTAATTAGCATATTTATTTAATAAATTATATTAAACCAAATTTTAAATAAAATATTATATTAAAGTCCATTCATTCTACTTGTAACGTGACTAAGGATCTAATATACATTCTACATAGTTTAAAGGACTAAATATGTTTTTGTCCATGAACTTTCACTGAATTTTGGTAGGGGTGGGCAAAAAATCTAATTTTCTTGATCCAATCCACTTTTGCTCCAATCCAATCCATTTATAATCCATTTTTTAAAAAATTCAATCCATTTAAAATCCATTTAATGGATATGGATTTCAATCTAATCTATATTTTATATATTTTATGGATTGGATATCCATTTTATAAATCAAGATTTTTAAATGTGGATAATCCAAAAAATCCAATCCAAATTTTCAATTTAAATTTTTAGTTGGGTTAGACTAAAAATTAAGATGGACTATGCTAAATTCAGACTTGGACGGGCCTTGCTCGACAACCTATACGGATCGGGCAGGCCCGACGACCATAAGAGGTTGGGCGGGCCTAAAGATATGAACGGGCTAGGCGGGCTCGACAAAGCGAACGAGTCGATCGAACCCAATGATCCGGAAAATTCGAGTGAGCCCGATGACCCAAACGGGGCAGGCGGGCCCAATGACCTGATGAGCCAGGTGGGCCCGAAGACCCGAATGAGCCAGGCGGGTTTGAAGATCCGAACGGGCCAAGCGGGCCCGATGACCCGAATGGGTCAAGCGGGCTTGAAGAACCGAACGGGTCAGGCAGGCCCAAAGACCCAGACGAGCCCGATGACCCGAACGGGCCCGACGACCCGAACGGGCCCGAATGGGGTGGACGACCTGGACGGGCCCGGTGACCCGGACGGGTCTGACGACCTACACGGGCCTTACGACCCAGATAGGCACGATGACACGAACGGGCGCGTCGACCCGAACGGGGATTACGACCTGGACAGGCTCTACGACCCAAACGAGCTCGACGTCCTAGATGGGCCCTACGACCCGGACGGGCCCCACGATCCAAACATGCTCGACTACCCAGATGGGTCCGATAACCCAGACGGGCCTAACGAACTTGACGTACCCGGACGGGCCCCACGACTCAAACGTGCCTGACTACCCGATTGGGCCCGACTGTTTGGACGGGTCCGTTCGGGTCGTCTGGCTCGTTTGGCTTGTCCAGGTCGTCGGGCCCATTTGGGTCGTCCGGCCCGTTCGCGTCGTCGAGCCTGTTCGTGTTGTCGGGCCCGTCCGGGTTGTTTGACTCGTCCGGGTCGTCAAGCCCGTTTGGGTCGTCCGTGTCGTCGGGCCCGTCCGGGTCGTCGGGCCCATCTGGGTCATCCGGGCCTTAATAACACAAGTTTTAAAAAATTTAACTTAAATTTCTTTTATAAAAAATGGATTATGGATTTTGAACTTGATCCAAATATTTGGGTTGGATTTAAATCTTGATCCAAATATTTGGATCTGAATTTTAAAAAAATCCAAACTACTTTTGCTAAAAAAATAGATTTGGGTCAAAAATCTAATCCAATTATTTGGATCTAAAATGGATGTGGATTGGATCATTAAAAATCTAATTCATGTCCACCCCTAAATTTTGGAATTAGTTCATTTCGAAACATTATAGTTATCTAAAATTAAGGATAAGTCCAAAATTTGACTTAATATTAAAGCAAAAATGTGTTAAACAGTATAAACAATTCAAATACAATCTTAAAATACATATGAAACATCAAATAAACCTAATAAAATTTGAGTAAAAGGACTAAATCCACATATTTTGAAAGATGAAAGACTAAATTAGTCCAAAGTTTCAAAATAAACTAATTCCAAAATTCACTGAAAGTTAATGGACCAAAAACATATTTAGCCCTTTAAACTATGTAGAATGTATATTAGATCCTTAATCACATTACAAGTAGAATGAATGGAATTTAATATAATATTTTATTTAAAATTTTGTTTAATATAATTTATTAAATAAATATGCTAATTAAAAAAATTATGCGCATAATGATTTTTTTTTGGTATAGCTAGTTATATTCATTGTGTTTGATTTTTGGACTTATCCTTATGTTTAGATAATTGTAATGATTTTTTCTGCCATATATAGTTGAACTTATTTCTACATATTTATACTTGGGAGACGCAAATCTCGAGTTTATTCAATACATAATTTTTTTGCACGTCTCAAACTAGCATCATATAACTCCTTCTAAATCATGCTAAGAAATACATTATTCACGACAATCAATGTAGTTAAAATCGAAAATTATATTTAGGATCGCAAAGAATTTGTATAATCGTAAACCTTAGATCTTAACATGAATAGTAAATTTTATATTTTACATAAACATTTCTTTTATCAGCAAAATATAAGTGTTTATTATATATATATATATATATATATATATATATATATATATATATATATATATATATATTTATTGTTTCCGGTCATTCAATCCTTATGTGTGATGGTTAATAATGATGGTTAATAATATGTACATTTTATATACACATAATATATATCACTAAATACATATCCATAAAACAAATTAATCCCTCTTCAATACTTAATTAAGTTTATAAAATTCATCACTTTCTCAATACTTCATTAAATTTAATTTATCTAATACAAATCATTTAAATTAAAATAAAAATTAAAAATTAAAAGAGTCTTCATTAACTATCTCCTTCAAGAAACGTGTTAATATGAAATTCTTCTACCCTATAAGTGGGATATAAAGAACATCTTCTTCCCCACCACCTTGGATTTGACTTTTAATCAAATATACTGGATTTTTTTTTCTACTAAGTGAGTGCAAAGTAACAAATAGTTTAGCAATAAAACAATTATCTATTTGTAATGGAAGTGGAAATTAATCCAATTTTAACCTTTAAAATTTAAATAATAAAGTATGGGGTTAGGACAAGAATTGAAATGAAATTTTCGAGGAAAAATAAAGGTTTAGTGTGTATTCAAAATTTGTAATAGTGACCCATTAGTGACTATTTTAGTAACCAATAATTTTAATTTTATAAATTGGTGTGTAAATTTGTCACTATGATTACTATTTTTTGTTACTAAAAATGGTTTCTAATTGAATTTTTTTTAGTGTATAAAAAGTTTCTCTATAAATATCTTGTGGTATCAAACTAATGCTACAACATGTACAAAATGAGAATTATGTATAGAAAACTTATATATATTATAAAAAACAGAAGAGGAAAACATGTAAAAAATGATGAAGTGAAACCGAATCATCAACAAAAAACTAAACAAGCGTGTAGAAAGAGAAATATGTTACATATACTAAACGAAGAAAACATAAGATTTGAGAAACTGACAAGTTTTATATTCCATAGTTTTGATGCGAAAGAGTCATGAGTTAAACTTGGTGTTGAGTTAATTAGCATAAAAAAGAATGTAAGGAAAATAGAGAGAGGAAGAAATAAAAGTAAAGCAAGAAAGGAAAGTAGAATGTACAATGTGGATTCGGTCGTGTAGGAAATGTTGTGTAAAAGTAACAACACATAAACTTTGGAACTACTTTTAAAATCATCATTACTTTCCCAGATATAGCTAGATGAAAAGTACTTGGTGCAGACTTTTTGGGTTGTGTGATTAGTCACAGTGAAGAGTCAATTTACAAAGATCACCAACTATACATAAGCTTCATATGTTGTGGCTGTACTACACCATTTTTTTTACCACAAAAAGAGATATATAGATTAATCAATTTTAATGGATACAAGTTACAACACAGATAAAAGGGTTGCATGAAAATGGGGTAGAATAAGTATTAGTTTGACTATATTTATTTTTTATTATGAAGTAAAAAATTATATTCTTTAATTTGATTTTAAAAAATTGATATTTATATTTTGTGAAATTGATTGAGGAAAACTTCATAAAAAATAAAAGTATGTAATTGATGAGTTGAAAGAGAGTACATTTTGAAGTTTTTTGTAAATTTGATATTAGGATATATTTAAATGAGATCGAGGATGAATTTATTTATCATCTTTAAAGGATAGAGATAAGGATGCAAAATATCTCGAACTTCATTCATATAATATTACAGTACCAAATATATAATAGTATTTGATAGAAAAAAATAAACAATTTTATAGAAAAGGAATTCATACACAGGAAACAACACTTTCATATTATATATATCTTCAAAGGTACGTTGATATCCTCTGTTTGTAATGTTTTGTTCTATTTTGAATGAGTAATAATTGTATACTTTACTAAATTACCATTTGCTGTTTTTAATTTGGAGTTATAATGTAATGGTAATTGCATCACTTTCATCCTCAATATTAATAATTCATATGAAGAAGTTTCCAATATATATAAGCAATATTGAGAGTAGATTAGAGGGCATTTTATTAACTACCACTCCTTTTACTTGAACATTAACGTATTTAAACACATCTTTTTTCACACATCAATTTGTTAAAATTGATTCAAATTTGATAAATTAGAAGAATTATCCAAAGATCAGAGTTCATGTACTTTTGAAAATCAGGCGACAAACATAGAACTCCAAAGATCAGAGTTGATACTAAATTGTCACTGCTATTTTCTGACATAATAATCATCTGCTTCAATATCCTGTCAGCTGAGTGTGTCCAAATGCAAATATATCAATCAATATATAATGTTATATTTTACTCGGTCCTCATTCACTAAATAAACTATGCCATGTTGTGTTATGAATTGAAGAAAACGAAGTTAAGCTCCAAATCCAAACATATTCAACATCTGTTTGTAGCACAGTGCACTTAAATCACATAAGGAAAATAATTAAGGTTTAGATTGATACCTTGAAGAACGCAAGTTTGGAAGGAATGCAAATTGGGTGAATCCCACATGCTCTAAACTTTGTTTCCATTTCAGTCACCGAGGGAAGAATTGAACTAAAATCCCTGAAAAAATGTAATGCAACAGTTATCACACACAAAGTCATACTTGCATATACATGAGAGCAATCATTTCAAAGTTTCACAAAAACAAAGTTTGGTACCATATATGTAATGCTAATCATATATCTAAGTACATTCAACATCATAATGGAACCATAAGATTTGTGAGGGAGACTGATAAGGTGCAAGAAGAAAAGTAACATTAAGATGATGGAAAAAGAGGAAAAAGTGTAGGTGCGGAACCTGGTCACTGCAAATCTCAGGTAAAAGAACGTGGAAAAAGGAACTCAATATTTTATGAAATCTTTAAATTAACAACTAGACGTTATAGTTAAGAGTATTTGTTCTCTTTGGATATATGAACTCCTAGAAAAAAAAATGAATCACTAATACAACTATGCAAGAAATGGTTCACACAGAGATGAACTGAAAGCCTAAGAAGATGAACAGAAATGGAGGCAACAGAGATAATTGAAGGGGCTCCTTCAGTCCAAGCAAAAGAGACAGGATGCAAAATATCTCCTGCTTCATTCATTCACACAAGTACAGTAACAAAACACCTCTTATCAATAACCCCTACTGTGTGTAAGAATGACACAGCAGATACTTCAGCAACCCTCCATACCTTTGCTAGGACTGAAGAAACTCCTTCACTCTTTCTCTCCCACTAATCTCAGTATCAATGCATTTCTTGCAGCCTCACCAGGTTAATAAATAAATCAATCAACACATTACTATCTATACATACCTCAATGGCTTTTCTGAGTTTTTCTTAATTAGTTATTCAATCCTTTGTGCTACATATACTTCAATTGTGTATATTTGTTTCGAATTATGTCAACAGGTTCTTTCATAATTATAATATTCATATATTTGTTTTCAATTATGTGAATGGTCAAAATTACAATTCACATATAAGGCTACATACACCAACAATCCAAAACCTAGAACAGAAAATAGGCGTGGTAAAGTATAGAACTCCTATTGCAGGAACCCTAATTTTTAGAACTGCAACAGTGAAAAACGATTAATCCAACACAACATAATATATAGAGTAAATTTAATTGTAGAAAGATGAAAGATAGAATAGAACAATTGTGGATGTGAATTGAAACTTAAAATAAAAAGAACAGAAATTAAAGTTGTAAGTTAGAATTGTGTAAGAAGAAGAAGGTGAGAGCAAAGATGCTCAAAGGTTGCTTCTGCTGCCAAATACCTAAACCAGTTGTGTTTCTGAGTGGTAGACAGAGGAAGAGAACCAAATTTATAAAACGAAATCATGAAAATAAATTGTATAATCATTTATTATTTTTTGTTTTTTTTTTTCAGAATTCATACAGCAGAGACATGATTTGTTGTCCCCATGCATATGTACAATTCAATTTCATATCAATTGAGAGCCTAGGATTCTTCACATTTGAATTTTTCCCCACATGTCAATTTTTTAGTTACGATATACCAAAACAGTAAGAAAGTATAGAAACAGTATAAATTAAACAAAATTTACCTATTTGTTCAACAAGTAACAAATTATTGCATATGGTAAAATAAAATACAGTACAATTATTATTAGGGAGTGTCTTTTTGTAATTGTTTTTGAATGTTCATAATTTATTATCAATTTTATCCTTGCCATCATAATTTTATTGATTTATTATTTATAAAAAAGTATATAATAAATAATAATTATTCTTAAATGTTTTATTATTATAACATTATATAAATTAACAAAAAACATATTATTTAATTTTATTTTTAATATTTTTTTAATAATTATTATAATATCTATTCTTTTAAATCATTATTTCTGATTTCTAGTTATAAAAAAAATGTGTCCACTATTAACTATAATATATTTAAAAGTTAATTTTCTTTCACACGTGCACCATCCATGTGTGAGACGTGGAATTTTCTTCATCATCATCGTATGAGTTATTTCTCTTTGTATCTTTCCATTTAATATCAAAATCTGCTTCATGATGACTGTGTCTTCAAGCTTTGTCCTGTACACAATCAACCAGCACACTGATACATCTTGCTGCCATTTGCCAGGAAGGCATGTCCCCCAAGTTTTTAAGCAAATTATATATATGATAAAATATATTTGGAATCCCTTTTAACTCCAAAATTTTACTCTGTAGTTTTTTTTTCAGTCCTCTGCCAAGGATTAAAAGAACATTGTTTTAAAATTTCAAAGATAATTTTAATATATTTTAAATTTTTAAAATTAATAATCATCGATGTATTTTGAAGGTACAACAAAAGATGGTTCGGTACAGTATCAATGAGACCTGAGTCTAACCACATAACGCATTGATATCACTCTCAACCTAAAACTTTAAGACAATGGGTTTATGCGTCTTTATCCTTATATAGTGTTCTACTCTCTCATTTCTAGTCAACGTGGGACTTAGATTGATACTTGGATTCTTAAAACCTTTCTCTTCTCATTCTATAAATCACAAACCAACCCACAACTACTGTTTGGACCATCCCACTCACACACCACAACCAGCTCCTCAAAATTTCACAGCAAAATATCAAACTTTTTGTGTGCCTTATTGTGGGTGGAGAGTTCCAAAGCGATTGCATTGATATGATTCTTGTGGATGGATTATGCAGAATTTGCTTCACAGGTTCCCTTCTTATGGGATCATGCGATCCCTCAGGAACTTTAACTTTAACTTTTGTTCATCCCTTTGATGAGGTAAACTGAATCATCAAGCTACATGTTTCATCTTCCTTCTCTGTATGATGAAATGTATATTTGGTCATCTGAAGTTTATCAGATTTTTGTTTTCTGACACTGCTTGGTTTGTAACTTATATTAAACTGCCTTAGCTTTTTTTCTTAGTCCATGTTTTGCAGATGATGATATTCATGTCTTGATTAATCTGAGACATAAAAATATGTGGTCATCACGAATGGTTGATGATGTTCTTAACAAGTTCTGGTTTAAATCATTGATTTTGCTGATTTCATCACAGCTAACAGCTTTCTGCAGTTTCCACTGTCAGATCTTAATTTTGCAGAGCTAAGTATCCATTTTACTCTTTCTTTTTTCAATAAAAAAATAAAATTTTAACTTTTCATTCATGGGGAAGAAGGAGCAGAAAGAAATATTCATCTCTCTCTATGATTTACAGAAAGTTTGACAGATAGAATCATACTGATTCTATTTGAAAATTTAAGGTATATATTATGTACAAGTGAAGTTTATTGAACCAGTGAAGTTTGACATATAGTTTTGCAATTTTTAATAAGTTTTAGTCAAGAAAAAAATGTGTATTTGGTACATATATTATGGAGAATATGTCATCCTTGGAAGAAAATAAAAAGAACAATTCTATACTTAAAAAGCAAATACACAGAAAAAAAAAAGTAAGGAAAATTATGCTTTTACAAATTTTTTTTTTAAAAAGTTAAAAA
>Ga0214542_1000920_pt1 | contig 57566 bp, 29 predicted proteins | sample CNSS1metaG_FD_160096 | JGI IMG/M metagenome (GOLD analysis project Ga0214542, IMG submission 160096) | Root nodule microbial communities from cowpea collected in UCLA plant growth center, Los Angeles, California, USA - CNSS1 | ecosystem: Host-associated > Plants > Roots > Nodule | place: USA...
GAGTGACTGACCGCATAACCACCACCATAAACAAAAAGGGGTCACCGATGTGACTGACCGCATAACCATAACCAAAGGGGTCACTCATACCTGAAGGGAAATATACCATATGAAAAAGAAAAAAAAAAGGGAACTCACCCTTGAAGGGAGATGTTGGGAATAGTCCAAGTGTGAGTCAAAGTCCCACATTGGATAGAAAAGACAAAGTTAAACACTGTATAAGAATAAAGGCCCATAACAACATTGCCTTAAGGTTTTGGTGTAAAAGTGGTGTCTAAGGTCTTATATGTGTAAGACTAATGTCATATAACCATATAGAACCACAATCTCTCAATGACCATAACTATGTCATGACCATGACTATAACCATAACCCATATCATATATGAAAAAATATAACATATCATGGACATAGGTTTCAAACTAGTTTAACATTCCTTATGTGTTATTGAATTTTCATTTTTGTTTCTTACCTTCGAATTGTGTTGTTTTTTGTGTCACTAATCTGAAATTTTTAACGGTCATTTTTTAATCAATTCACCCCTCTCTTAGTTGTGTGTTTAGCCCTTTTTTATTTTACAAATTATGATATTCTTGTTTTTATTAAACTTTTTACTTGTATGAAGATTCTCTTTTGAAGGAAGTAGTTTTTAAGCTTCCAAAGAAACCATGAGTAGAGAAAAAGATTTTGGTTTACACTACTAAACCTTATGATTCGATTGATGTATATCATGAATAAATAAAAAATATTTTTGAATTGCGTGATGCTTTTGGTATGCATAATGTTGTAGGTGGTGATGTCATGTCTTTGAATCTTGAGATTAATACAAGTTATCTTGACTTGAATGATGATAATAAACATTCCTTTATATGTTGTTAAGGATGTAAAACATGAGTTCTATAGACAAAAAAAATGTCAATTTTAATGTTCCTAAATATTTATTGCTTGATTCGTGAATATTTAGTTATGAAAATGCATTTATTTTAAAATTTTAGGTGGATTGGGCAAAGGATGAATACATATAGAATTTTTATTATTCGTACACAAATTATATTGATCGATGATTGTTTGCAATAGATTTCAAACCTTATGAATAGTCCATTAATTTAATTATTATTGATGAGGTAAGTACATTGGTAATAAGAGATTTTCCTTCGATATTAATAGATTTCTTTGGTATTTTTAGACTACTTTAAATTTGAGAATAATTTTTCTCCAAAAAGACACTTATGATGAGTGCATGAACAAAAATGGAGAAGAATGTTTGAAATTGAAATAGGAAAATGTTTTTGTATGTCACCTTTGTAATTATTTCTATATAGATTACATGAATTATTGAATGAGCCTAATTAATTGAATTGCTAGTATTCTTAGGTCCATCAAATATATGAATAAGAAAAACTTATTTTGACTTTGTAATTAGTTCAAGACTTATTTTATGTCTCTAAGATGGTGTTCTCTTGGAAAGATGGATTTGGGAGAGAGTGTGAAAATGAATTTGTGTAGATTTGAGTGAATGAATATGTGTGTTTCTTTGAGTGGATTTAGATGATAAGTGAGTAGATTTGAAGATGAATTTTATGAAAATTAGTAAGTGATTTGAGTGATATAATAGATTAAAAAAATTGTTTTAATAGATAGAATTTGAAGATTACCAAAATACTTTGATAGTAAAAATATATGAAATGATTTTTAGATTAGTTAAAAATATTAAATTTTAAAAATTATTATTTAATAAATTTTAATAAAAAAATTTATATTAAATTATTATTATTAATTATTATATATATTATTTTTATTATTTATTGTTATATTTAATTACTATATACATATTATTTATTATTATTACTTAATTATATATATATATATATATATATTATTTATGTATATATCAACCATATAACTTTTAACTCCAGAGATACAACAATATGAGTTTTTTGCTTCTCTCTTTTATAATAAATTCGATATAAACTATACGTTCTCAGGAATCTCACAAAAGGTTGTAGCTGAAAAAACAATATGGTGCATGCACGTGAAAAGAGGGTATTTTAGTAAATAGAGTATTATTTCCCTCAAATCTCCACACTCTTAAGAAGAGTAGAAAATTTGAACATCTCACATATCCATGCTTTTTTTCTCCCTTAAATCGTACAAAAGGAACATGAAAATAACTTCAAATGCTAATGCTTGAGAATGGTAAATCCGCTAAAGAGAACACAATGTAAGTGAACTTTTTACTCTTTTGTTTGAATTGTTCATCCAATACAATATGACAAAATTTTCTCAAATTTTCAATCATTTATGATTGCAATTTCTTCTCATATTTTGATCTCCTTCCTATTTTTTATTTTTCTTAATCATTTGGTGACAATTGTCAAAAATTATCTTCCTTTAGTTTGATGTTCTTCACTAGTATACTCGCTTTACCCTTATAATTGATATTAGTGAAATAATTTAAGTGTTATTATTGATATTAATGAAGTAATTTAACGGTACTTTAAAGAAAAAATTTAATGGAACCTAAAGTTAGGATGAGTCCATATAAATTTTTTATGTCCTTTTACTACATACATTTAAAGTTAATTTGGTACTTTAATTGGTATTATAATTAATCTCTTCAGGACAAAAGGAAAAAATCCGTTGTAATTATGAAAAAAACAGGATAAATGAACACGTAAGAAATGTATACTAAATTTTAAAGTTAGAAACACTTTTATGAGTATCGTTTCATTAGAAGAATTCACTAAATACATTCTTTCAATGGTTCATAAATGGAATACAAGTACACATGTATACTTTTACTTCAAAATTTGGATTTTGGATTAATCAAATAAAATTTTCTAAATAAATTTAAATGTAAATCATGAATTTAGAACTCAACGTCAAATATATAATGGATGGTACATATATTGATAACAGACGTTGATAAAGAAATTTGATAACAGACCAATTAAATCTAATTTTAAAGCTATAATTAATTATGACTTCATGAATATTTACGTTACTTTTAAAATCATCTTTGATTATGACTTTAATATAATTTATTGTATTCTTTTATTTCTATGATAATAATAATAATGAGTTATTACAAAAACATACTAAAAATAATAAAAAATGTATAAAGTCATCTTACTTTGAATTTATTTCCACTATCTTTCATCCCATCTAAATAGCGGCCATGTTTCTGGTTGTGTGTATTATTTTTCCTTTTTTTTTTTTCTTTCATTTCTTTTTCCACTATCTTACTTTTCTTCACTTAATCTAAACAAAGACTAAGATATTAGACGACTGAATTAAAAAAAAAGGTCACTTTCAAAATACATTTTATTTTATTTTATTTCAGAACACCTATAATTTAACAATTTATAACAATAAAGAAATGACAATTTTAGTATTAACAATTTTTTTATATTTTTAGGAATGAATATATTTTTGGTATCTTGCATGAATATCTCAATTTTTTTTATATATTTTAGTTCTTACACTTTAAAAATAAATTAATATAAGTTTTAATTCAGTTGCATTAATTTTTTAAAACTCGTTAAATGTTCTTCTGTTCATTATTTAAATTTAAAATCCAACATATATCAAAATTAAAAGAAAAATAAATTTCAATTTCCCATCTAAAAATTAAAAAGTATTTAACTTTATTATTTATTTACTTCCCAAGTTCTAGTCGCCTGTCACTGTCAAAACTAACTCCACTTTACTATCAATTATTCAAGTTTTATTTGTTTTCTAAAGCCACCAGTTACTTTTTCTTATAAATTTTACAATATTAAACTTTTACAAAATAAAATATGTTAAAAAGTAAAGTTTAACATTTTTAAAAGATGCTATTATCTTTTACGGAGAACAATAAAGTGATTAAAGAAAGTCAATTAGTATCATTTAATTTTATTATTTCGAATTAAAAATAATTTTTTTCTTATATTAAAGCTACATAGTACGTATGAGATATGAACCCATGAAACAGCCAAAAATCATGGTCAAAAACACGACGGCTCACATCTCCATGAAACAGTTTTGTCTCGTTTTTCACTTACCACGACAAAAAATTCACAAGCACTTGTCATATTCACAAGTACTCCTGATTTTGTCACTATACAATTCCTTATTTATATTCCTTTTTATCTTTCGCTTTGTTATAAACCACCTCGTGACTCATTTTGATTTTTCTCGTCACTTTTTCTTGTTCCTTTTTAGGTTCATCGTATCTCTCACCGGGTTAGTCCAAGACTAAGGTTCTCCCTTACAGCTTAGTACCTCATTTTAATTCCATGTTGTTTGCTTTCTTGTGTAACGTAAGTTTCTGTTTTTCTAATTGGACATGACACGTTTTAACTTTGTTTGGTAGTCTTAATTCATAGTTACTTTCATTCTTGTGCTAACGTTTGCAATTCATTGTTTTGGGTACTGTTTGAGGTTTAAGCAGTTTTAAAGTTTTGATCTTTAAGCTACTGGTTTATTCTTTTGTCACGGGTTTCTTCTGAATCTGATCCTGGCTCATCAGAGTGTAAAATAAAGTTATCCTTTTAGTGGAATTGCTCATCAATATCAAATAAAGTAAAATGGGATCTGTTTCCTCTTGAGTGAACACACAACAAATCATGAAACTAGAGTTTTGTATGAAAATTTCAGAAGATCCTGGTTTCGTGCGTGGACTGATGATGGATCTTTCATTTGATGTTGATTAATTGAAATATCATTGAGGAACCCAAAAGACTAAGTTTTTCTGCTTTTTTATGGTTTGAAATATTCAATTTCATGTTTGCATACCATCTTTGCGTCGAAATGCATTTGATATCATTTAATGTAATTTGATCACTATACTTCAAACTCACTTTCAGCATATCCTGCGGACTTCGTAAGTCACTCTTGTGAAAATGGAGATGATAACTAATGTTACAGAGTATGAAGCAATTGCAAAGGAAAAATTGCCAAAGATGGTTTATGACTACTATGCATCAGGGGCAGAGGATCAGTGGACTTTGAAAGAGAATCGAAATGCATTCGCTAGGATTCTGTAATCTTCTTATCTCAGGGAACCATGAACTCTATGTATCTCTGTTCTGCCCTATAGAAACTTTTCATCACAATCCAAGTTGAACTTTCTTTTTGATTACTGAGGATGCTCATCAAGATTCCCGTGTTATGATATTGCAACTTTGCTTCCTTCAATTATTTTTAACCTATTTCTCATTCTGAGGCTCTGTTCTCATTATCTATTTGGTTCACATCAAGCAGATTCCGGCCACGTATTCTTGTTGATGTAAGCAGGATAGACTTGACTGCAACTATATTGGGCTTCAAAGTTTCAATGCCAATCATGATTGCTCCGACAGCCATGCAGAAGATGGCTCACCCTGAAGGTATGTGATCAGACTCATTGGTGTTCTACATGAAGATATTGCCATTGCTTTTATTTTCGGGTTACAGTTGGAATGAGCTTCATTTTACAAATTGAGTATGCAAAAACAACTCTTCCTTTATTTCCAAACTGAGTTGAAGGCAACATTAAGATAAAATTCACATCAAACTCAACTGAAAATGAAACAAAAGTATTTTATTATTTTTAACTTTCTGAGTGGACGTTGAAAGCTTCCGAAATTAAAACTAAACTGTCTTTGGTTGTTGTTGTTGCTGTTAATTTACAACTATATCACTTTCGTTCTGTGTTGCCGAATGCTCCAATCTTGACGTCATTTGAGGCATTTCTAGTATATATACTACGAATTGTAAACTTTATCTGAAGTAAACATTAACCATGTTGATTGCTTTAGTACTCAAGTCCCCGATTCTTAATATATCTTAAAAAATTATGCAACTTTTTTGTGCAGGAGAATTAGCTACTGCAAGAGCAGCATCAGCAGCTGGCACAATCATGGTTTGGCTTTAACCATATTTGTCGTGCACTATGGTTTTATTTGCAGACAAACCTATATATGTTTTGTTATAGTTTTATTATTTATTTTATTCTAATATGAAATTGTGTAGGCCTAATGACCTGCATTTGTTTGTTGTACTTACTTTCCAACAGATTAATTTTCATAATTTTGTCACAGACACTATCATCCTGGGCCACTTCCAGTGTTGAGGAGGTTGCTTCAACAGGTCCTGGCATTCGGTTTTTTCAGCTCTATGTGGGTTCTTTTTCCTCATTGCTTCCTTCTAAAGTTCTCTTTTCTGTGATTAAAAGTCTCCTCCCTGAATAAAAGAACATTTCTTGAGATGAAACATTTACAAGCAACTCAGTATTAAACACTAAATCACTTTTATGAATTGTCAATATAATTTGGTTTCACTTTTATCAATGCTTTAATGAGTTTGGCAAATTAAGGTTTGATTCCTACATGCTGCCATGGGAATGTATTTACTTGCATTTTGTTTCCAGTGATTTTTGTCAAATATATCTTCGTAATTTTCACAAATAATTCTTTTCCTTTCACTATAATTTCCTCCACTCACTTTGCTTCAGTTATTCTAGCACTAATATATTATCTCATCTTATTTAAAGTTCTCCAAAATCTTCTGTGAACACCTAATATGCTTCTGTTCTGTTCTCTCTCAGGTGTTTAAAGACAGAAATGTAGTTGCTCAGCTTGTGAGAAGAGCTGAAAGAGCTGGTTTCAAGGCAATTGCCCTTACTGTGGACACTCCAATTCTTGGTCGTAGGGAGGCTGACATCAAAAACAGGTTGGCAACCGTTTGGAAATTTCAACGGGAACAGTCTCACCTTAAAAAATTACATGTTTCATCATGGTTGGGTTGATATACTTCCTACTTTAATACATATCCTATTGTCTTGTTTGATGGGGTATTTTGTAGATTTACATTGCCACCGCACTTGATATTGAAGAATTTTGAAGGACTGGATCTTGGAAAGCTGGACAAGGTGTGATTAAATTTCTATTTTCTATTGTTTGAATGAATTTTGAAATCAGGTGGGTTTTTTCGCTGTTGGTAATCTTATTGTTACTTTTGCTATTTTCTCTTTGGGATTACATTGCAGACTAGTGACTCGGGTCTTGCCTCTTATGTTGCTGGCCAAATTGATCGATCACTCAACTGGAAGGTGATACAGTATTTCCACATACAATTTCCTAATATGTGACGCTGAATATTAATTTCATGGTAAATCTTGTTTCAGGATATCAAATGGCTGCAAACAATCACTTCATTGCCAATTTTAGTAAAGGGTGTACTTACTGCTGAAGATAGTAAGCCTGTCAAACATATACCCTTTGTTGCTTCATCGTCCATTTTATCTTGTTAGGATTGCCTTCTCAATTTTCAATCTAATTCAATATCCTACGCCAATAATGTAGCAAGGATAGCCTTAAAAGCTGGTGCTTCTGGAATCATTGTTTCCAATCATGGAGCTCGCCAACTAGACTATGTTCCAGCAACTATTACAGCTTTGGAAGAGGTACTGCATTCTAATCCTTTATTGATTTCTTTTATTAATTGACGTGAAGATTGGTTCAGTAAAAATTTTGTTAAGGCTCTCACATCGTCTAACTATTCGAGACTGCCTAGTAGAAGATATGTATCTTCTAGTATTAGTATGGACAGTCTTAGTAAAACATCTAATCTCTTAGTGTCTAAGGAGATTAGTAGCGTCTAGATAGACAGCCTCATTGACGTTTTAGCTGGGTAGTAGGAAGTATTGTTCACATGTCTGCTCTGCTAGTTTAAACATGTTTTGTGGAAGTTAGTTACAATATTTATGTTGTATAAATAGGAAAATATATCGATAGTTATTGTGACAATTGCTATGTTGTATAAATAAGAACATGTATCAACAGTTATTGTTAACTGAGAGTTGTTCAACTATAATAACATAAAATTGAGAGTTGAGAGAGAGTTTTTTGAGAGAGGAACTTCCAGTTGTAATCTCTGTCCAGTCAATTCTGTCTGGACGTGGATTGAATTTCGTTAAGACATCAATTGAACCTTGTTTCTTCTGCATGTGATTCTTTTTTTATCTTCTTATGTTTACCTTCTACTTGTTTCATTTGCGGATTCTCTGTATTTTCATTTATCATTTGTGTGGAAGACTCATTTACAATGAGTTTGTTTAGAGTTATTTCACGACAATTTGGTGCGGTGAACATGAATTCAATCATCATGATTTTTGCAAAGTATGGGAATGAGAAGTTCACTAGTTTAAATGATTTTGGATTATTATGGTTGAATATGCGTGCTCTTATGGTTCAACAAGGCCTCCATGAAGCTCTAGAAGGTGAATCTAGGCTTGGTGTAGCCTTGGTGGAGAGGCCAAGAAAATACTATTTGAGAAGGCTCCCAACACAAATATTCTTAGCCTTAGTGAGGTGTTGAGGCAAGTCTCGAAATAGAAGATTGCAACAAGACTATGGCCAAAGCTTGAGAGCTTACATGTGACAAAGTCTGTAGTTAACCATCTATAGCACGCGTTATCTCACAAAAGATGAATTGGGAAAAAGGTATTGATTCTTGATTTAGACATTATTGATCTTCAAATTAATGGGATCATGTGTTTTTGTTGTTACAATGTTCGTTGCCTAAAAGGCATGATCATTTCAAGGAAACCTTGTTGTATTGAAGAGTGACTCTCTCTCTTGAGGAGGTTCAAGTCTCAAAGTAGAATTCTCCAATAAGATTGTGGACAAAGCTTAAGAACTTCTATGTGACCAAGTCTCTTGTTAACTCTGTCTATGGCAAGTGTTGTACTTATACAGGATGAGTTTTAAAAGGGAATTAGTGAACAATTAAATGACTTCAACAACCTATTGATTCCTGATCTAGAGATTATTGATGTTCAGGTTGATGATTGAGGATCACATGTTATTGTTGTTGTGTTCTTTGCTTAAAACACAATATTATCTTGCTGTATGTAAGAGAAACTCTCTCTCTTGAAGAGGTTCGGGATGCCCAGAGCTCGAAGGAATGAAATAATTGACATTAAGGCGAATAGTGTTGGAGAAGACCTTGTAGAGGAGAGAGCGTCTACCCATGATAACATAGGAGGTAAAAGTTGTGGATATGAAATGGTGGAATTGCATAGTCAATTAAATTTTACAATTGAAAGAAAGATGGTCACACCAAAAGGTTTTGCCCAAAGAGACAATAGGAGAAGGCTAACAACCTTGATGATATGTTAGGATTTGGTAGATAGTCTATGTATGGTAAAGCAACTTTGGTGTGGAAGACGATTATGAATTATTAGACGTTCTCATGGTGTCAAAAAATGTTGATAATTGTGACTAAATAATGGACTCAAGATGTTCATTTCACATGACTCATGATCGTCTATGGTTTGAAGGAGGCTTTGTTCTCCTTTGCGATAACAATTTCTATAAGATATCCCGAGTTGGAACTATTTTCATCTACACAAGGAAACTGAGAGATTGCTTGAAGAAGTTAGGTTTATACCTAGTTTGAAACATAGCCTAATATCCCTTGGCGAGCTTGAAAATAATGGATATGTGTTCAAAGGTGAGCAAAGAATGTTGAAGGTGATGAAGGGATCTAGGGTAGTGATGAAAGATGTGAGAAAGAATGACTTGTACGCCTTGGAAGGTTTTGCAGTACCTGACTCAACATCTAATGCTAAGATGATTGTTTGATTGAGATATGACACAAAAAGTTAGATCATGTAAGTGAAAAAGTATTAGTTGATTTGAAGAAGCAAGGCTTGTTTTGTTGTAGTAAAGGTTGAAAAAATTCATTTTAATGTAGGACAATGTAGAACGAAGAAAACTCTTGATTATGTCATGGTGACTTGTAGTGACAATCTTCATCTCCATTACACTCTTGTTAATAGATGATTACTCGAGGAAGTTATAGGTCTACCCTTAGAATATCATGGACAAAGCCTTTGAAAATTTCAAGAGTTGGAAGCCTTTTGTAGTGAACCAAACTAGTAAGATAGTGGAACAGTTTAGAATTGATAATGGTCTTGAATTTTTCTTAGAATTTTCTAACACATTCTATAAGGATAATGACATAGCAAGGCACCAGAAGAAGTAGGTTCTCCTCAATGGAATGGCTTAATTGAGAGATTCAATAGGACTGTTCTGGAGTAGGTGAGATGCATGCTACTAAGTGTTGGAGTTCCAAAAAGATGTTTTGGGCTAAAACTACTGCTGTTGATGCCAACCTGGTTAAGACATTCCCCCAACCTTGAAAATCTATGAATCTTTGGTTGTGTTGGCTATGATCACACAAGACTAGGAAGACTGAATACACGCATTATGGAATGCATGTTTCTTGGTTGTTCATAAGGTATAAGAGGATACTGTCTATGATGTCTTGATCCAAGACATCATTTTCAATGAAACAAGTCTTTGATGCCAAAAGTTCCAGAATGTGAGCTTGGGCATAGCCATGATGGTGAGAAGGCAAACATTGAGGTGGAGTTTGACAAAATAGTAGCATTTGGGTTCCTACAAAATGACGATTTAAACGATTTGGTAGATAATAGACAAGAAGCTTTTGATGAAGAAACGACTTTGGATTCTCTACTGGGTTTTTGTGTTATTACTTTGTTGTGCCTTTAAAATACCCTAATGAATACTGATTTTGATGTTTTAAAATATATTAAAAAGAAATTTAATATACCAACATCAATGTATTTTTAATGCTTAGTAGAGAAAACACAAAATTTCAGTAGAGAATGTGGACTCTGAAGAAACACATGCTGATGATTACAGTACTAAGGTAGAATAAGGAGAACGATTAGGGCTCTGGAAAGGTATGGATAGGCAAAGCTTATTGCATACTCCTTAGTAGTTGCCAATAAAGTGTTAGAAGATGAACCATCTATTGTATCCTTTGCACTTGCAAATAAGGAGAAACTCAATGGTTGGACACTATGAATGAGGAGATGTAGTTGCTTTATTTGAACAATACCTAGTCTCTGGTTTGTATACTAGTGGGTTTTAGGTTGGTCAATTGTAAATGGATTTTTAAAATTAAAGACGATCATTTAGGACTAAATTCAAGGTGAGATTGATGTTTAGAGGCTTTACTCAGAAAGAGCCAGTTGATTATAAAAATGTTTTTTCTCCCGTAGTAAAGCACAAATCCATTAGGATGTTGTTACTCATGGTTGTTGAGCTTAACCTTGAGTTGGAAGAGATAGATGTTAAGATTGCATATCTATATGGAGACCTAGGAGAGACCATCTTTATGAAGCAACAAGAAGGATTTGAGGTAGGATACAAGAAGGATTATGTTTGTAAACTAAACATATTTTTGTATGGTCTGAAACAATCCCTAAGGCAATGGAACAAGTGGTTTGAATAATTCATTGCAAGTATTGGTTTTGAATGGACCAAGTATGGTTCTTGTGTCTAGTTCAAGTTTATAGCAGAAGATCACTTCGTATTATTATTGTTGTTTGTTGTTGACATTCTAATAGAAAACATTAATAAGCTGGAGGTTTAGGGTTGAGCTCATTAGCGACATCTTAAGTGGTTACTTTGTTATTCGAAAGGATTGCTTGGAAGAGTAAATTTATGGTAGAGTTGGACAATATGCCAAAGATGCTCCCGTAAAAGGTTATGTTGACTTGGACTATGTTGGGTGTTTGGACACTAGAAAATCTTTCACAGTTATGTGTTTACAGCATATGGTACTGCAAGCAATTAGCTGAAATGTCGGTCTACAGAAGGTAGTGAATATGGGGTCTCTAGCCAGAGAGATGAAGATGCAAGACCAATTTGTCACTGTTTATTGTGACGATAATAGTCTTTTACAATTATCTAAGAATCAAGTCTACCATGGAATATGATATGATTATCATATTCCATCCCTCGGATATGATCGCAAAAGGGTTCTCTCAGGCAACAAGTTCTTCCATTGCTTGGATTTGATCCAAGGTTAATTAGTGATTAAGCCTGTCATGATTTAGTGACAAGTTCTGATTCTCGCTCAGAAGACTTGTGTTGAACCAAGGTAGAGATTGTTAAGGTGGTTCAATACAAATTTTGTTAAGGCTCCTGCATTGTCTAACTACTCCAAACCGTCCAAGGGAAGATATGTATATTCTAGTATCAGTGTGGATGGTCTTAGTAGAACATCTAGTCTATTAGTATCTTTGGTGCGGTTTGGATAGGCCATGTAAGTGATATTTTAGCTCAGTAGTTGGAAGCACTGTTCACCTGTCTTGTCTGCTAGTTTAGGCGTGTTTTACTAAAGTTATCGACAGTTATTCCACAACAACTGAAATAGAAAAGTACCACTTTTAGTGCCAGCATTTTCGGTGGTGTAACTGAAAGTCTTGCTCAACTTTTGTTTAATTTTATTAAATTGTGCATTTTACATTAAAACTTTAAAGCTGCTATATTTGAGTCATTGCAAAACTCTGTTTCATTGTGTGCTTCCTTGCTCGTCATCATTGCATTTTCATTTTTGTTTCTTTTGTACTTTTGTGCCCTATTGATTAATGCCCTCTTTCACTTTAACATATTGGAAATATTTGTTGCTTTGACTTGAATAGGTAGTTACAGCTGCAGAAGGAAGAATTCCAGTTTTTCTGGATGGTGGAGTTCGTCGAGGAACAGATGTTTTTAAAGCACTAGCACTTGGGGCAGCTGGTGTGTTTGTAAGTACACGAAATTTAGATTATCACCATAGCAAATTAAATTGTTGAGTGCTTAACTAACTACACTATGTGTATACTTGTTTGCGTTACTCAAGCATACAAGGATCATAGTGGTGTAGTTCTTAAGCTCCAGAAAGAAGCACAAGATCCTGATCCTAGTAATTTCCTCAGAATATGGATTTGCCATTAATGTCAACGAAACTTGTGGAATATGCTTTTTTATTTACCTTTTATCTGAAATTTCAGATTGGTAGACCTGTGTTGTTTTCATTGGCTGCTGATGGAGAGGCTGGTGTGAGAAAAGTACTTCAAATGCTTCGTGATGAGTTTGAACTAACTATGGCACTAACCGGTTGCCGTTCACTCAAGGAGATAAGTCGAGACCATGTTATCACAGACTGGGATCGCCCAAGAATTGCTCCTAAGTTATGAGGTGGCTCAACTCAACCTTGGTCTTCTATGTTCTAAAATAGAAATTTTAGAATATCCTTTGATCTCAGCTCATGCTTCAATGGAAAACCTGTGTTTCATCCATTAGAAATTGCTGCTTTATTCACTGTACAGAACGAGTTTCTACCTGGACTCATTTCATTGCACTTGGTGCTAGTATTTGGAAAACTGCAGAAACATGATCGCCAATAAAATGTACTAAAAGGTTAAGAATTCTTCTTACTACTAGACTTTAAAATAGTGTAAATTCTCCATTCACATGGCTAAACCAATACTTTAATTTATAACAGTTAGTCATACATGGAAAGATTAGGCATACAAAGTCTTCCATGGTCATACTTTGATTAATTTCCCTTCCTTCTCTTGCTAGCTTGGCTGAGAACTAATACCAGCAAGGAGGGTGTGGTTTTTGGTTGTTTTACTTTTTCTAAAAACACCTCATTGACCCAACAAACCCAATAATATCCAACTCATTCTACACATTTGATCATTGTGGCTTCTATGATCAAATTAAATAGAGTAAAACATTTATTCTATTTTAAATGAGTTTCCTGGAAAACATGATTAGGGGTTGCAATAAACAATATAAAGATAACAACTTCATAATATCAGGTGATTCTCCGATTTATTCATAATTAAATTCTTCATTAGTTATCGTATGATTATCAATTAATTTCAAAACATATCTTAAATTTACTAAATAGTTAATTCAGTAAGTCTGTTACTCGTTCCAAGCACATGAGTGAGATTCTATTTATACTTCACATGCTCTAAGTGTATACATGTAAAGTATTGTTCTTTTATCTCTTGAATTAAACAAACATGAGATTATTTCTAAAGAAGTATGAACTAATTAAAAAAGCGTTAATTAATTCATTATGTTTCTCATTTGTTCCAATACCTCACATGTTCTAAGTGTATACAAGTAAAGTATTATCTTTTACCTCTTGAATTAAGCAAATAAGAGATATATAATCATGCATTCTAAAGCAACCCTAAGAGAAAAAAAATCATAACTCAAAAATAATATATAAAATAAACTTTGTTTTGAAGAAATTAAAAAGTAGATAAAATAAACTCTATTTTGAAGAAATTAAATAATAACACTTTAATTGTACATAAACTCATAAATACTACAAAATTATAACAGAATCAACCTAGAAGGTTTAGCCTTCCATGTGAAAGACCACATGAGACATTGTTGCTTGTCTTTTTATAGCAATCTTAGATGGACTAAAGTTGTTTCTCAAATTTACAATCTTCCAAGCTTCATGTTGGTGATTCAAGGTGTCTATTTCAGTTGCATAGCTTCAAAAATTCCAATGTGCGATATATGATCTACACTTACATATTTTCTTGCAGAGATTCAAGGCATCAAAATAGATTCTATTTGTGGAATATTCAGTATAATAAACAACGTATTCTGGTGTTGCAAATCCTCACAATCTTGCACAAAAGACAATGATCAATAACAAATTTTGTTTGTGAAATTCCCAACTCAGTAGATGACCTAATGGCCCAACAACGCGTTAGACGACTTGTGTCTTTGGAGTATACGAATAACATTGTACATATTAGATGAGTCCGGTGCAACACATAGTAGACGATTTTGGTGATACACATCAAACGAGTCTCAACATCTTCTCTTCTTAGTCTTCTAACTCACTTTATTTCTTATTAGACTTAGAATCTTAACTTTTCTCAATCATTGGAAATTCACCAAATCAATCATGTTAGCATTGTCCATAGGTCCATTAGAAGATTCATCAATTATCATCTATAGACAACTCATGAACTTGTCTATACTTTAGCTACACAGAATAACAAGTTAGAATGTTCAGGAAGCTTTTATGCAATGCATCATATCTTCAAAACTTAGCCCAAGGATGATTTATAAGATCATTTGGTAAGATTCAACAAAATAATTTTTTTTGACTAGAATCGTTTGTCCAAATCATCAAACAAGGTCGTCTACCTATAACATCTAGCATCATCGAGGCGTTAAAAAATGATTTTTATGAATGGCTAAAGCTCACTTAATCCTATTTGGACAAATTTTTCCAATTAAAACAATAGATTTAAACTTAATTACAATTCAAGAAAGCCAGGATTATATGATTCGAATGACAACAAAAATGCATTCATCAACATTTTTATGACTTTCTTCATTTGTAAATTAGTAATCTAGAAATTTCAAGGGTCTTATATTTTAATTTTTCACTTCTTTACACGTTGTGCCTTAATAATTATTGAATTACGTCTTATAAATTTAAATTAACATTTTTATTATTATTATTTTTTGTCATAGTCTTTCAAAAAGTCTTAAATTTACACTAAAAGAGAGAATTAAGAATTTTAAGACAACACAAGAAACAGTTACACTACTTATAATAATTCAATAAAGTTTCTATATATAACATTCCAAAAATAGGTTGCTACATCACTTGATTCCATACTAAATAATTCATAATGGTGAGTCAGAAGACTACTTGTTTCTTTTTATATTTGTGGAACCCTTATATATTGTTAGAGAGTTTCATATCTCTTTTCCATCTTTGAAAACAAGCACTTTTGGATATTCCTCCTTTGTTAGCGCATACATTATTGAATTTTTTTCTTATAAATACAGGATAAATTCAAGAGAGTATGAATTCAACCACTACAAGAAAAACGTTAATTACCGACTGTCAGAATCCATCGGTAATAGCCATAATCCGTCGGTAATAATGTTTTACTGATGGACTTTCGATGACAAAATATTTGTCGGTAAACCGCTCGTCGGTAATCACTTACCGACGGATTGTTGAAATCCGCCGGTAATTACCGACGGAAACATCTGTCGTCCTGTCCATCGATAATTACCGACGGATTAGGCCGTGGATAATTACCGACGGACCCATCCGTCAGTAAATCCATTCGTGAAGTCCATGCCATTACCGACAAACATATCCGTTAGTAATTTGGACGAATGCTTCCCACGGTAATTACCGACGGACGTATCCGTCGGTAATGACATGGACTTCACGAATAGATTTACCGACGGATGGGTCCATTCCACAATACCTGCATATAGAAAATTCTAACACAAACAAATTCAGCAGTCCAACTTTCCAGCATTCCACTATATCAAATATTGTATCATTATCAAACTCCATGACAATATATATCAAATGACACACTAAATTGTTCATAAAATAGAGAAAATAATATGTATCACAGGAATGTTTGTCAAAGTTAAAATGACTAAAGGAGCCTAAGGAACAACTCAAAACTGAAATCCTACCTAAAACTCAAAATTTCACTACCTAAAACCTCTAAAAACACCCTAAAAGTAGGCTAAAACTAATTTTATGCTAAAGCATGGGTAGAAATACCACTAAAGTACCTAGACAAGGTTAAAATGACTTAATCCTAAGTCACAAACTATCTCCTAAATGATTTACCAAAAATCACTACCTAAAACCAAGACTAGTCTACAAAATTGACCCTTTTGTGTGTGCATGTACTAAGCTAACCTATGGAAGTCTAATCTAACTATCCTAACATGTTTCTAATGGCAAAATATGAATAGAAAACAACTCAAACTGCTAAAACTGACTACAACTCAAAATCTAGCTACCTAAGACCTAAAACTACCACTAAACTATGCTAAAACTCCAAAAATTTACAAAATTAAGTAAACTAGTGCACATAACTCTTATAGAAATACTTTGACAACTTCTAATTATCAAAAGAAAGGTTGAGAACAAATGAGAACTCAGAATTAACAAGCTAATTCGAATTTGCCTAGTAAAAACCCAAAAAATGAACTAGAAATGGTCAAAATGAGCTAAGACATCCCAAATCAGCAAAGAAAATATGAAGCAATGGAACAAACACCTTCTAATTGGTATATGGATGATGAAAACTAATGTAAAAGTCTGGAATAACATGCTGCACGAAAATTGATGTGTGGAGACCCAAACTTGTGTGACTTAGTTTATACATAACTAGTAAAGAACTTCGTTTATGTTTTTTTTCATTGGATTAGAGTGATTAACTTGTGTGGCATTTTTTGATGCAGAAATAGTGAATGAAGGGCAAAAAAACTTACAAAAAGAATGGCAAAAGATGCACTAAATTGGCTGAAAATTTGATAAGTTGACCATGAGTTGACTTTTTCATATTCAATTGACCAAAAGAAAAAAGAAGTCTCAAGATCAATATATGGGAAATTTTAAGCAAAAGTTTGGGTTACATGACGGTAGTATAAAAAGGATATGGGTTAATGAAATAATGCAAAAGTTTGGGTTACATTTTAACTTATGAATCGAAAGACTATGCCAAGATGAAAATTGGAATCTAATTTTTATATACTTCAAGTGGACTTAAATGCCCCCACTTTATTTCATCATTAACCTCTTTTCCTAACCAAAATTGTGAAAAGTTAATGTGTCTACACCAAAATACCATCATCAGATTCATGATATCTATTCATGGAGGCATCACAATGCAGTATAAGAGTTAACAGAATTAGCAATCCAATCCCATTACAGGTACAAGCTTTTCATTTAGAATTACACTGCTATTATCAAAATAAATGAGGTGGTATAGATTGTTGAAATGAAACCAAAAACAGAACCAATAACAATTCAGACAATTTCAATTTGGACTAAGCATCAATTAACAATCAAACCAAAAACAGAACCAATCCAAATGCATATAACAATTCAACCAATCTCAATTTGGACTAAGCATCAATCAGCAATAATTAAACCAAAAACAGAACCAATCGGCAAACACACCTTACAATGGCTTCGATATCTCACAAGCAGACCACAAGATCAGTGCTCTGGGATCAAAATCAGTGCTCTGCGGACCAACGGACGTGGGAAGACCGAATAGAATCCCTTACAAAATAAAAAACCATGTGAGAACAACTATAAGTGATCAACATTCGGTAAACCACAATGAATTAAACTCACCAAAATGAGGGTGAGGGTCAAACAGTGCAATGGCCAGCGAGGGTGGAGAGGTGACAGCACCGACAATCCAGAACACAATTCTTTACAAATCAAAAACCTATGAGAAAACCTAGCAGCGATGACAATGGCAAGAAGAAGAATGAATTAAACTCACCAAATCGAAGGTAAGGGTTGACGAACGTGGTGGCCGGCGAGAATACAGAGCCGCTCCGACGTGGAACCTAGACGATCTTGGAATGTGGAACTTAGACCCACGGTGGCAACGGAGAGGCGACGACAGCGACGAGGTGACGACAGCACAATGGCGACGTTAGTGAGCAGCGGAAGCGTTAATTGGCGTTGTGAATTTGGGGAAAGAAAGTGAATTTGGGGAAAAGGAAAGTGAAATGCGATTTCATAATACCGCAAACTTTACCGAAGGATATCATCCGTCGGTAAGTATGCGACATACGTCGGTAAATAAGTGGCTAATTTCACATAGACATTATCGACGGATTAATCCGTCGGTAACTAAGTTCAAAATTCCATACAGGCATTACCGACGGATTAATCCGTGGTAATGATAATCATGGGTGTCCGTTGGTAAGTTCGTCGGTAAATGTTAATTATCGACAGATTATATCCGTCGGTACACATCCGTCGCTAAATACGATATTTCTTGTAGTGAACTATCATCATTTTTTGAAATAGGATGTCAAATCTTTAATGACTTAATTGGTTAAAAACAATGTAAAATAACTTTTTCGCAAAGTAAAAAACCTGTTTGAATATTTTTCAAGATACAAGATATATAATAAGTGTAATATGCAATATAATAAGTAAAGTAAATGGAGAGAGGGAGTCACATGATAGAAAATAAACATTAGATGTAATGCACTAGAATGTTCAAAGGAACTTACAAATCTTAAATGATATGCATAACATAAGATATAATTACAAAAAGATTTTATATATAAAATAAAATAAAAGTCATAAGTACATATTATACATTTTGGTTAGTCAAAATGTTTTTATAGAAACAAAAGATGTTATAAATATTCATATGAATTATAAAAAAGAAAATAAAAAAATGTACCATGGACAATTTAGTTCTCTTTGCTATATATGTTTGAATTGTTTCCTTTTTCAAAAATGAAAGAGCTTCAAGCAAATCCAAGCTTTCATTTTTCAAACCTTTGAGTCAACCACATAATGCACAGATCAAGATATTGATCATATCTTATTAAAGGAAGAATCAAAACAAGAAAATATTGGAGTAATGTTTATATTGAAGACCCTTTATCAAGAATACTAAGTGAAGATGAAGAAAGCAGCTCCATTCCCTCAACCCCACTTTCTTTATACACCTTCTAGTATTCATAAGTATTCTTTTTGAGTGAACCATAACCTTTATTATTGTTCATTTTGTTAAGTTAATCAAAATTTATTGTTTTCTTGTTTTGATGTTTTAATCTCAAGGTGGAGATTAAAATGAGATAACCATGAATAGTTTGGGTACTTATTGTAATAAGGTGTGGTTGTGTACTCATGGTAATCAAATGTGGTGTATGTACCCATTTGTAACAATTGAATTGATTATTAGAACCTCTTAAGAGGTTATATTATGGAATAATGGAATAGTTGAATTTAACCTGTGAATTTAGGTGTATAATTTTTTATGTTATTAGTTCTATTTGTTTTCTAGACAACCTTGTCTAATTGCTTACAAAAGAGTCCATGATTCTATTTAAGTCCTTTTCATACTGAGTTGTTCCAACACCTAATATATTACAAGAGTTATGGGTGAACTAGTATAAATTTATTATGTTTTTTGAATCTCATTATATGACATATGTTAGATAATCTACTAATGCATAATAAAAAAGTTCTCAGGACTCTATTTAACCTCTTGTAGATTTTTTAACACCTTGGGTTAGTAGAATTGTTATGTTAATTAAAACATTTCATAATTGGTATTAAGCAAAATAGCTACATAAGTAAGATCTATGTATTGTATTATTCCTCATTAATTTACATAGAAAAGTTTTACAAAAACATAAACTTAACTAAAAGAGGAGGAATTGTGCAAAATATAAAAGAAAATACATATAAGTAGCTTTTACTATCTACATAATTGATGAATTTCACTTGTAGTATCCCTTGTTTTCGTGCAAATATATGATCATAATAGATAGCAACAAACCATAAACCAAGGTAAGCTAGTATATTTAAAACGAGTTCAAACCCATAAACAATTCAAAGTATTAAGGTAAATACAATCTCAAACAATTCATTCATACACATAACTAAATCGACCAACTATAAATGTCTACTTTCAAAAGATTTATGGGTTGAATTGGACTCAGATTTTGCACCTATCATATGGATCCCAATAGATTTTGAATTTTAATACCCAGGCTCTACCTAGCCCTATAATAGGACCTATGTCCATCCCATATGATAGGGTTAATTCACTATGACATGCCAAAATAGTTCTCTTTCAAATCAATTTCCACCATAGGAACCTTCATCGACTCTCACTACCTAAATATCTTCCTCTATGTGGCTAGAATACTTAGTATAATTTTGATAGTCTCTTAATCAATTCCCTATTCAATACACCCTAAGTTCAATCGAGTGAAATATTTTCTCCCTGAAAAGCCATTTCACTTTCATCACATCATATTCATATATGTTGTACATACCATCATTATCGAAAGCATTTCCGTCCCATGAATTTCATACATTACATCTCTCTTTTCAATAATTAACCATCCTTTGAACACACTATAAAGCACTTCACCAATTGAATATTTCTCAAAAATAAATAAAACAATTCATTTGAAAAAATCTCCTTTCTCATGGAGTGACACCACGACTCACTTAGCGAGTGTGTGTATTGGGAGAAAATTATAAAAAATTTGCCTATGGAGTATCTCACTTACTTAGCAAATAAAACCATTGGGACCAATTTTTACAAATTAACGAGCCTTATCTAGCCTAGTGAGTGAAACACGCTTACTTCTTTGACTTTCGTTAAAAGAAACACTCTACCCTAGCAAGCAAATCACCCGCTCAACAAGTGAGGCTTCCCCTTATTCTTTGACTTCATAAATTACGCTCTCGCTCATCGAGTGAAACACTCACCCAACAAGTCTGCATAACTCAAAAATCGTTATAGGTATTCTAATATGTCTAATTGGCCTTCATAAGTGTTTTTCTTCTTTTTCACAAGCCAAATCAGATTAACATTAGTTCAAAATGGATAATTAAAGGCCAATTATTCAAACTGTCATACCTTTACTCATACATGTCATCAATTACAAGCATACATTTTTCACCCCAAAGATTAGAAAGTTCACCATTTAAAACTGTTAATCATAGGCAAAAACAAGAACACACACAATCAACTCTTCACAGTTATCATCAATTCCATTCAACAATCACACAAGTTTTAAATATTTATCTTTCCTTACCTGACTATCGAGCAAGAACACAAAATCTCTTTTGACTCTAAGTACCCCTTATTCACAAAGAAAACAATATTTGCACAAGAAAAACTCAAATCAATGATCTGATCATACTATAACAATCCTAACTGAATATATATTCATCTATAGGTCTTAATCAATATGCAACTCTAAAAATCCCACATGCAACCAAAACTTTCTAAAAGGCTCTAAAGAGAGCAAAGGATGAACTTACTCTATTCAACAAATTGATGAGATAAACGGGTAGACCTTGTTGCTAGGAGTCTTATGATGTACTCTGATATTCAAACAAACAAATGGGTCAGAAAGTTAGAGAGAAGTTAGAGGAGGAAATTTTTTTTACTTTTTAGAGAGATAATGATTTTTCTAAAATAAAACTTGATTGAACTAATATCTATTATTATACTTAAACTTTTTAATTTATAAAATGTCTCTTATTACAAAAACTATTTCTCATCTATAGTATTTCTAGACTTTCTAGAGGCTTAAATCCTTACATATATGCTTGAAAAAAGGGAGAGATGGAATTGGTTGAACAATTTTGTTTTGGTACTTGATTATTAATATGATGCACGCTCTCCAAATATAATGAGAGTTGCATAAGTGCTAACAGGCTTATGATTTTGTGAGATGGAAGGATTTGTCATAAAAAAAATGTAATAAAAGCTGGTTGCGAAATGATGCGTGGCTACATATACATTTTTGGTAACATGTAAATTTTACTATCAGAATAGTTTACATATGTATAAGAGTATATATATATACAAGAGTACAACAGGAAAAAAGTCAGGGTATGTCTATTTTGGATTTACATTGCAAAGTATCTAATATTTATGGTCTAAAACATACAAATAAAATATAATCATTCTCAACCTTTTTTTCTTATATAATTAATCTCATTTTTTTTATTGTGGTTTATCTTGCTGTAAAATGGTAGAATCCTTACGCCTTATTCATTTAATTTATTTCTTAGTGACGAAAAAAATGTCCTACAGTATTTGTAGCATTGCTGTAAACAAAATACTAATATTTATTCTCAATGCAAGGTTAACAGGATAAATTAATATATATTTGTTTTTATTTTATATAGTAGTAAAATAATATATCTTTAGCATAAAACATTATTGTAAAATTATAAATGTTTTGAATTAAAACAACAATGGTGATACATGTAAAGATATAAAGTGACAGAATTTTGGAAGATCGAATCCCACCAAAAAGTGAGGCCATGGAACAAACTATGGTTTTCTAAAGTCATGAAAAGATACTAAAGTACTTGCACACTTTGGTGACATTAATTGAAGTCTTTATTTAAATTTCATTCCCAATTAATGAGGAATAACATAATTGACTAGTACAAAATTTGAATGAGTGGAATAGGAATAATTGATAACCAATGAAAAACAAAGTCTTCAATTATATGATTGTATACTACAAACGGTTCTCAACCACATTTCATGCTGCTTTGAATAAGGTCATAATAGACGTTTATATTCACATGTCTGTACTTCATTATTCTCTTTCATTAACTTAACCATATTTAAATCAACTAATTTTGTCACTTTATTAACTTAAGGCAGAATTAGTGTTTGGCATTATTATGTGATATGTGCTAATAATATGATAATGAATTATTCATGTCACTTCTATGATATGACCATAGAATAATCATTCAAAAAGAAACACAAAAGAATCGAGCCAAAAGTATTATTCACTTGGAAGAAGCATTTCCCAAATTGAAGTTTGTCTCTCTTGTTTGCACAAATGATTTTCATTCATATTCATTTTCCTTAGCACATTACCAAAATGGACTGGTTATACGATGCTAGTTAGGCTTCTTTTTCCTCCAATGGTAACCTTCAATAAATGAAATATTTATTTATAAGTGTGTAGCATATAGTAACAATTATAATGTTTAATAAATGTAGACATAGAATGAAAAAAAAGAAAAAAAAATTGCTAACTCGTTAACTTTTACAGCAGTAACTATTAAAAATTATTTTTGAAAAAAAAATCTCAAATGAATAGTTTATGGAACGTTTAGTTTAAATAAAATTACATCTAATAAAGGACACTAGCTCAGCTAGGTTAGCGACAGGTTTTGTGAATCATTGCATCGACCTTTCTTTAATTTCGACGGATAAAAGAATTATATCATTAATAATTATAAATAAGCTAAAGGAAAAATACAAGTTTTTTTATTTTTATAAATTCATACCAGGCACGATATATTCATATAAAACAATAAAAAAAATGTGAAAACCAAACTAAATTCATATAACAAGTTGCAAAAGAGAATATTTAAATAAAAATTAAATGACTCTAATACCATGTTAGAAGTGAATTTTAAATCTAACTCAATCCCACAAAATCAGCTTGTAAGGTGAAGTTTGCACCGCACTTATATACCATGAAATGACCTTATTTCTAATCGATGTGAAACTTCCAACACAAACACAAAAGATTTTTGTGATCTTGGAGTATTATAGAAGATTTTAATGCTATTTTAGGTTCCCATCGAACTAAAGGAGGAACTTGTTCTAATTTCAATTGCTGGTTTAATTAAAACTATTAAGTTTAAACATTACATTATTCGTTTGATATCATATATACTTTTTAAGTCTTTCGTAATCTTTAAATAATATTATTTAAAATTTATTTTGCAAAATATTAACAAAAATAAAAAAAGAAATTGTTGTACAGTTTAATCTAAATATGATCGTATCAATGCTCTCAATCTTAAATAATATATTTTATCATATAAATAGTTTGGATTCCCCTTATTTGTTACATTGTATAATATAATTGTTTAAATAATAAATAACGTGATTTTAAAATATAGTACTGTAAATTAAAAATTACTTATAATACAAAGAAATGCATCTTGATTGGTTTTTCGATGGAGATCCCTAGAAAGATACAATATCATTGAGACATGAACTCATCTAATGTAAAGGATTGACATCATCTCCACTCCAAAATCTTAAAACAATTAGTTTATGACCTTTTTGCTCAATTTTCTAATTTTTACTCAATGTGAAACTTAGATTCATACTTGGATTCTTAACAAAAAATTTCTCCCTAAAGTGAGTACTTTCACATTGTGATAGGTTGGGCCAAAGCTCCAAAGGGTGACTATGGTGGATGGTGGATTCGTGGAGGTTGGTGTTGAGAGAAAATGACTCTTAGTTTTGGTGATTTAATGGTGGGATAAAGGTTGTTTGTGGAGCTCTAAGAGAGGTTAGGCCAACTCTAGAGAAAGGGGTGCTAAAGGGATCTCTTGGGATGCTCTAGCAAGTGACTAAAAGAAGAAGTATGGCTCAAAATTAATTTTTGCAGCATAACATTATCATTCTCAAAGTGAGAAATACATGGGGGACACCTCTATTTATAGAGTAAGGTGTCTCCAAAATGGTCCAAACCATAAAATGCTAACATGCACCAAAACTCTAAAAATGCTATCTTGGTGGAGGAGAGTTTGACATGTGGCAATCCTCACTCTCACAAAACAAACCACTCATGTGTTGTCATGTGGAAAGCTACTTTATAAAAATCTTCTCTAATAGGATAATGACACATGGCCACTACCTTTGTAAGAGAATTCTCCATTAAAGAGTTTGCCATGTGGCACATGCAGGATGCTCTTCCTAAGCTAGCTTGATTAACATAATTAAACATCAAAGAGCTCCCTACTTAAGCAAGATTGTTTTTAAAACCCCACACTACTTGACCCTTAATACAAGGCATAAATATTCATAATCTACTAGATACTCCATTGTGGCCTAAAAGAAAAGAGCTTTGTTTCACCTTACAAAGATGACTTTATCTCTTCATGAAAGTACTTGGCCATGCTAGGGGCTATGCCATCACATTGACACTTCCCCCTTGAGCTAAATGTTAAGGAGTGGATTTTAAGTCTAACTCAACCCTACAAAATCGGCTTGTAAGGTTTGCACCCACTTATATATTTTAAATTGGTCTTATCTGTAGTCGATGTGAGGCTTTCAATACACTCCCTCACACCAAGGTATATACATCTCGAGCATGAGACTAGACATTAATAAGTGGTCTGATAGTGGCTTGATAGTGGGTGGAACAATAGGTCCAACAAACAACAAATCTCGCTAGGATAGCCTCTAAATAAGTAGCCTTTAAGCTTAACTCAACCTCACAACAAATATCTAGACTTCCAACACTAACCACAAGTACTTCTTACTTGGATCGTTGTTCATTTTAACGGGAATCGCTTGTCTAACCTTTTGTCAGGATTTCTTTCAATACAGGGACTCGTCTGAGTCGATCACTGACCATATAAAATTGGCTCTGACTTATGGGTCTTTCGAGGGAAGATTACTGAGGAGACACAACACCATTGAAACATTGAATCCACTCCATATAAGGGATTGGCAATACCTTCAACTCAAAACCTTAAGACAATGAATTAGTTAACTATATTTTTAATCTCTGAACATTGATGCGAAATTGGAATTCGTCCATGTCCAAACAAAACTTTGATACGTTTTGGTCTTCAAAATTTAAAAATGAATGGATATAGTCTTTTTAGCCTAATTACATTAAATTTTTTTGACCTGTCAAATGTGTTTCATGCTTGCATGAGTTGTTTATACCATTTGACACGTTTTCGCTTCAATATCTGCTAGAAACATGTTTGATATATCAAAAAGATTTAACATAATTGGACTAAAAGCACTATATCCATTTACTTTTAATATTTAAGGATCAAAATGTATTAAAGTTTCGAATAAGGACACATTCCAACTTTACACCAAAGTTCAGGGACTAAAAAATATTTAATTTACAATGCATTTATGACTTTTCTATCTTATACTATGGTCAACTTTCTCATTTTTACTTAATGTGGAATGCTTGGTCTTGGATTCCCTGTATATTTAAACATCACTAATTGTCTTGCTAAATTATATACAAGAATATAACATTTTTAATTGTTCTAATTTCGAAAATAATTTTTTGTATATATTTAAAGCTAGTACATTATCATAAAACATGTATTTTGAATAAAAATATCCGTTCAAAATACTACAAATTTGAAAAATGAGAAATCCACAAATTAATTAACCAAAATCATTAAGTGCTTCTACTTCTAGCAAGAAATATTCTTCAGAACAACTGGGTAGCAGAGAAACGCAATGACGAAATAAATTACCTTTTCATCATACTCCACTCACCACCAACTAGGCGTAAAATGTTCTTTTCTTTCCCACTTTCATATGATATTTTAGCTGTAATAGAAGTGCTTTAAATAAGTGAATAGCAGGAAAAAGCGATAAGGTCATTAGAAGAAAATAAAAAACCGTATTATAATAATAATATACATTACTGAAACAAACTATCTAAACTATAAACAACTGGAATAAAATTAACTAAACTAGTATACATTATAAAAGAATACATCTTCAGTCACTTGTTTTTTATTTATTTTTATATTTTAGGAGTGTTAAAGTATTATTTTCCTTTTGTAATGCATTAAAAAAAAAGAAAAATGAATTATATGAGTAAGCGATGAAGAAATAAAGATAATTTTGCCTTGAGAATTTAACAAACCTAATCATGAAATAACACAAGTGGATATATATAGTTGCAGAGATACGTGCTATGTCACTAGCTCATTGTCATCATACACAAGTGGAATGTAACTCTATTCCAAATCAACACTCAAAAGCACTAACTTTGAATAAGAATAAAAAACAGAAAACCAACCCTATCCATAACCAAAATATTTGTTTTCTGCACTAAATAATATAACTCTTGGTCATAAAAAACGTGACTAATAGACATCTTCAGGAGTAGATAAATAAGAGTTTAATATATCAATATTTATAAAACTCTATTATGGACTGCAATATCTTTCTTTTAAGCAATGCATAAACTTTCATTTGACAATTGGTTTTCTGAAAATATTTGTCAATCTTCGTCACTTTCTTCTCATTATAAAATACTTCATTAGCAATCCCAAAAAAAAAAACTCATCCAAAAGAAAAAAAAAATTGACACTAAGAGTTGATTAATGTCCGTGTTGTGTGGACAAACAACACACCATCCAACTTTAGAAGTTATGTCATTTTGCATTGACCTAGGAGACAGAATCTAGTAGTATCATCAGTTTAGTCCACACTAACACAATTAAGTATTAATTAACAATTGAAGCTAGTGAGCTAGTGTCGATCTAATCAACAATGTGTATTTATTTTTAAAATTTATATTAGAGATAGCGTCGGTCAAGCCGACACTCACTTTATATTTTTATCAGCGATAGTGTCGACCAACATACACTTTTTATGATTATGAAAAATGTAAGATAGGTGAAAATGATATCACGGAGAAGAGCTGCGGGGTGAAGAAGTTACAGAAGATGACCCTTATTCTTAATGTAGTCACACAAAATCGCTAGAAAAAAAAGACTTTATAATCTAAAAGAATTTGTGCATAAGAACTTAGAGAACCCAGGTTTAAACTTTGATCACAAGCTTAACAACCCTCAAGCTTTATTTTTAGTTTTATAATCTAAAAAATTGAAATGTCTTAAGACTTTTCCACCAATTTAGCTAAGGTAATAAGGAGAAAAACATGGAAGCAGTTACAAGACAAAGAGAGAACCTACCAAAACTAGGTCAACAACAAAGAAAGGCATTACAGTGAGGAAAGATAAGAAGCATGACGAGAAAAGATAAAGAAGAAGAAATTCCAAGGAAGATTAACTCTAGGGACACTTAAAGAGATGGAGGAAGAAATAAAAAGGCAAAATAAAGTGTAATACTTTTAAAGATTATAGAATATTCTAAGAAAACTAAATAATATTTTATAAAACCTAGAACACTTATGTTGGATATCCAAAAGGAGAGAAAAAAACACATCATTTTACACCTTTGACATGTCATTTCAAGACCATGTGCTTGTGTAAATACTTGCATATGTTACCTTCAACTGCATATCGAGGTTGTGACTACTTCATATATGCAAGTGTCTCTCCACCTTTCAATGGTTATCAATTTGTTAAACAAGATTAATAAATTTACTTTGTGTTGATTATAGGATTAGTGAGACACAAGTGTTATAACAGGCGATACAAACTCCATTAGATGAAAACCTCAAGAGGAATCTTCTATTAGATTTATATGATTACAAAATCTATAGACTAATGAATACATATGATGAAGCGATTCACGTATTTAAGTCTTGAAGAAAAATATCCTGAAATAACTAACAAAAAACTAATTTTTTATAGACTAGACGAAGTAAGAATAACTTTGTCTAACATTAATGCCTAGACATGTCAAAACGGACCAGCCCGACCTGTTTTGGCATGGTCTGTTTTTTACACACCAATTGACGGGCTGAAGAGTTTGACTTGTTCCGCCAATGCGTGGGTTGGCAGGTTGGCAGGTTGTCTTACCACCATCACCCCTTTTTTTCCGCTTTCTAACTTTTTTGGCTAAAAATCAATGAAACCAAGTTTTTCTTCTTCTCCTTGGTAATCCAGTACTGCAAAACAAACAAAAACAAAAAATTTTTCTCAAATAAAATAAAATGAAAGCCTTACAAGTACATGAGGTGAAAAGAATTTAACAAAAACAAGTTTCATTACCTCCAACATAACTTATATGCATATTTGGGTTTGGGACAAACATCCCCAATTTGAAAAAAATAATGACCCACCACAAATCCCCACCCACCCCATCTAGAAATCACCACAACAAAAAATGAAAATCCCCAATTCACAAAAATCATCACAACACATGTACAAATCACAACATAGGTTTGAAGAAGAAATGGAAGCACGAAATCAATTGAATAAGAAAAACTAAAAAACCCAAATTTTGGTTAGGAAAATGAAGATTAGAAGACAAATCAAAGAAAAGATAAACCACTCGGTGTGGTTGCTTCAATGGGTGTCATCGTCGATGAGGACGTTCGTCGGAGTTGGCTCTACTGGAGGGAAGAATTTGTCTTGCGTTTTGTTTGCATGTCGCATGTGGGTGTGGATTTAGTGTTATTTTGTTGAAGAAGAAGAAGAAGAGAAAACACTCACGTGTGGGTTTTCTGTGTTCTTGTGGTTGAAAAATGCACAAAATGAAGGAAGATAAAAAGTAAAGTTGTCAAAATGGGCCGCCCGGCCCGATCCGACCCACCATAGATTGTCCATTTGGTGGGCTAACCCAACCTGGCTCACTTATAAGCAAGTCGAAAAACTTCGAACCCGACCCAGCCCACCACAGGTTGGTGGGTTAAACGGGTTGGTTCACTAGTCCACTTAATTAAAATAAAATATAATGTGTTTCTTAAGTCATAAATTATAATTCAGACTAAAATTTAAATAAACTTCAGTACAATATAAGTACAATCCAAAATGATGTTAAACTCCACTATAAACTAAAATTAAAAAAAATTACTATATAAGATCAAAGCATTCTTGTCACTTATCCAACTATAATATTAGAGTTTTGAATGGATAAATCCACAATATTTTAATCTCTTGAAGCATCTTCTTTATCCCCATCTATTTGGAGTTGAAGTTAGGTTTCCATTTGCCAACCCACTAATGTGTTTGGTTAAAAAAACAGTCCAACATTGCAAAGCCCAACATAATGTATGTGACCATACGGGTTGGTGGGCCAACCCGGGTGAGCCGGATTCTTGGTGGACCAGGTAAAAAATTGACCTATACTAACATTGTAAAAAAATTTCAACCCAACCCGGTCCAAACTTGTGGTGGGCCGAGTTGGCCCACGGGTTCTGACCCACTTTGACAACTCTAATAAAAAGAGAAAGGGGCTGACATGCGAAGAAGAAGATGAACAAATGAATGTGTGAAATGAAGGAAGTAAGAAAGAGAAATGAGTTGTCTTGTAATAAAAAACAAGGTTAAGAGAAAACAGATTGGCGGGTGATGGCTGGTTGGCCCACCTTGGGCCCAGCGGGATGGCAGGCCAGACGAGGTGGGTTTAGCAGGTTGGCGGGTTTAGATATGCAACCTGACTCGCCTTGTCTTTGGTGAGCTGACGGACCGGCTCGTCAAGCTTGGCCTGCTTTGTCGCATATTACAAAAGATTATATTGATTAAACATTGTAAAATAATATTTAAACACATATTGCTAGTATTCAATATTCATCAAAGTGAACAAACAAACACATAGTTTGATGCTTATATATGAGTATACCTAATATAAGGAAGGATAAAAAGACGAGTGAAGAAATAAACCTTACGCAAAGGATGATTGTAGAGGAGCAATAGAGGGGTGGTGAAGGACTATAGAGGAACGTGGAGAAATGTTGACAAACATAGCGAATTGGGAGAAACAATAGAGGAATGATGGAGGAGCAACACTTCATGGCAAAAGAGCAAGCTCTAATGATGTTGGAGCAACGACAAACGAAATGATGAATGACAGAGGAGTAGTAGCATATGACAAATGGTAGAGGAGCAACGACAAATGACGAACGAGAATCAACGAATAATGGTGGAGGAAGATTGACGACCGAAGAAGGAGGATCGACGACTGATAGAGGAGCAAAGATAAAGGAGTGTGCGAGTGTGGAATTCACTATTGTAAAAGGAGTATGCGAGCGTGGTCTGGACGAAAGAGGCAAAGAAGAGAAATTAGGGTTTTTGATTTTAGAAGATGGTTTTTTAAAAATTTAAGTGGGTTGTGGGTTAGCTCACCATAACCCGGTTTTAACTTGCATAACCTATGGCTCAAGTGAGTTGGACTCGTAATCGAAAAAAAAAGGTTAATTTTTCAACTCAAACCGGCTCGAACCCAAGGTGAGTCGGGTTGGCTCACGGGTTCTGGGTCACTTTGACATGTCTAATGGAGTTTGAATTTTTTTTTTGTTCAAGTAATAAAATTATTAGGCGCGATTTATTTAATTGTTAAAGATTACAACAAGATGGCATTGTTAATTTGGGGGGTGGGGAAAAATAGTTGGCACAAAAATACAACAACATTATCGTCTAAGATGGATGGTACATAGGATGGGACTAAAGGTTCTCAAGCTTCAGTTCTAGTAATTCAATCCATTTTGATGGTACAACTTATGAAGCTTGTGGAGGAATCTATGGTGTTGATGAAGGATTAAGTTGGTCATTTTTAGCTTTTTGAATATGGTGATAAGTTTTCTTAAAAAACCCTAAAGAAGATTCCCATTGAACATTAAGATAGAAATCTATCTAGATGTGAAAGTTCACTTCTAAAGGTTCTAGAGAAGAAAAGTGATGGATTGAGTTATAAATCAAAATAAGGACGGAAACAAAGCACATAAATTGAATAGAAATATAAGAGAACACAAACAAAATGGAAAAGATAGAGAATGGAGATGGAGATGAATCACGTCACTCTTAGAAGGGACATAAGCCAAACCAATTCTAGATATGAGTGATGGGTGCCGCCATTTGCAAAGCAAGATAAGGCTAAGTGAAATCTCCACTCCTATGGAGGAAGCTAAGGGAAATTGGTTGATACATAAGAATGTTTTTACTTCAAAATATTCAACCCTTTTACATGGAGAAGAGCACCCCTTATATAGAAGAGTTTAGGGGTCTCTAAGTAAATAAACATAAGTTCTAAGGGATTACATAGTAAATAGGAAACCCTACCTTCTAGAAGGTAGGTTAAATGGTGCAGTAAAAGGAGTTTCATGAGCCTCCTAAGGAGGTTTCTCGATCAAAGGTGGGGCCTCCATTTGGTCCAAGTGTACCACCAAGGTACACTTGCTTTTGGTTTTACTTTATGCTTTTGTCCTTTCTCTCATTGGCTCCATATCATCTATGCCATCCAATGGTGTTGCGCCACCTTTCCATGCCTCCTTAAGCCTAATTAACCTATCAAAACCAAATAAATATGGATTAGCATATTTACTTATGTCAAGTCAACTTTAGTCAACAAGTCAAACTTAGTCAAAGCTCAACAAGTCAAACTTAGTCAAAGCTCAACAAGTCAACTAGGATTGGTCAACTAAGTCGACTAGGGTTGGTCAACTAAGTCAAACTAATGAAATGCAAAACAGAGATAAAAATGAAGATTGAAAAGTCTCCCTTCTAGTCATGCTCCTTGTGATTCTTCTTGGAAGAACTTCCATGGTGCTTGGCATGGTGAAGCCTTCATGATCCTCCCCTTCTAAGAGAGATTTCGACTACGAATTTTTATAACCTACATCAAAAGAGGAAATATCATATACATTAAAAAAGTTACTTATGTTATAGCTTGGGAGTAAGTCTAACTCATAGCCATTGTTGTTGATCTTCCTAATGACTCATAGCGCAACAATTTGTAGTCCAACAAACTTCTATTATGATTCAACCTATTGTGGTGCAATATATTGTGGTGTCACCTACTGCTCAGTCATAACCTAAACATGTAATGGTTAATTTTGATAATATTTGTGATGCAAATGGATTTTCTTTTATTAATAATCGAGATGTTTGTAATGGTGTTATGCTAGTGGAGTTTGATTCCTTGGCTGATATGCCTTCTTTGAATAATGTCACTCTCATTGTCAATAGTTACAGGGTTTACAACAACTACATTTGCCACATAGTAATTTTGAGGAAGTTCCTAATTCTTTTATGTCTAAGAAAGCTCGTATTATAAAGGAATTGAAATTATATTCTAAATAGGCTAATGTGCTTGATGAGAGGGGATATTTTAATACTGAAGAGGATGATGTGACAATTCAAAGTACTAGGAAACCCGACAAGGGTACACTATCAACGAGAGATAATATTAAATCCTCCAAAACAAGGACTTAAAAGCTATAATGAATGTTATAGGTCTTTTTTGGAATGTGAGAGGGTTTGATAATGATAAATCTCTTAGTATGTTGAGGAATTTGATTACTTGGTGTTTGTATTTTTCTAAGCATATGAAGTTCAAAGTTTTCATGTTTTTCGTGAAGGAAATCATAGGAAATAATTAAAGTGGTTTAATATTTTACATCCATGTATTTATTTAATAATAGGTATAATTTATCTATGTTGCATGCAATGAATATCTTATCATGAGTTTGGTATGTTCCCTCATGTTTTTCTTTTCCTTTTATTTTAACATTAATAAAATTTTTATTGGATGACAATAATACTTAGCATGAACTTATTTGAGAATAATTAAAATTAAGTTCAAGAAAATATAAGGAAAAGATTGAAGTATAAATGTAGTAGGAAACATAAATTTAAAATCTTCCAAAAGTATTTGACGAAAAAATTGAGAAACTTAAGAGATTGAAAATGCAGAATATGAGAAATCAAGTGATTGAAGATGAAAAATAAAAGTTTATCTCTATTACTAACTTTCAATTTACACTCTTTAATTGGTGAGAAATGAGAGTGAAAATTGGCCTTTTTTTTATTTAGCCAAGCCTTCATAAAGATCATGTTATTTCAAAAGCTTAAAAGAAAAACAAAAATTTGACATCTATTTTAAGCTAGCACATGTCTCGTGAGATGAGAGAACATTAAATAGGATTTATCTTTTTATTTCAATTAATTTTTTGAAAAGGAAATTGAGAGATAAATTTGGGTAAAATCCATTAATATTATTTTTGAATGAAAAGTTGACTTAATATTTTGCCTTTTTTTTATAGTCGTTGAATCAAAGTGTTTATCTAATTCTCCGAATATTATTATAGAGAAAGTAGTTGAAAATTAAAGTACCCGTGTATATAACTTGACAAACAAATATATTAAACATCCAAACCATTTAAACATTATTGAATAACATTTTAGTATTTAAAAACATTAAATTGTGAATCTATATAATTAGAAGTAGTAAATAATTACAATAAAAAAATTATAAAAACAAATGTTAAATACTTATCATGTTGTTGTTGGTGGGTTACAGGTCAACCCACCTCCAACTTGGCTCAAACCCATTTACCTGGTGGGTTAAGTAAGCCAAGTTCACTTCGACCCACATTTAAAAAGATTGAAATTTTTTTAACCGAACCTAGCTCGAATGGGTAGTGAGCCTATTGGCTTATAGATTAGAATATTTTGAATCTCTAAATTACAACTAAAAAATAATACACTTGGAAAATATATCTAGTTAATTAACACATATAAATAGATTAATTAAATTCACGCCTAAAATCAAAGAATGAACTATATAGAGTACAAATCAAGTAATCATAAACTTAAGGGTTAAATATGTTTTTAGTCCCTAAACTTATATGTGAAATTGGATTTCGTCCTTATCTAAAACTTTGATACATTTGGTCCTTAAACTTTAAAAATAAATGGATATAGTCATTTTAACCCAACGACTTTAACATTTTTTAAGTATTAAATAATGTTTTAGGCAGACATTTAAGTTGTTTACATTATTTGATGCATTCCAACTTTAATATCAACTTAGAACTTAACACGTTAATGTTTAGAGACTAAAATATATCAAAGTTTGGAACAATGATGAATTCTAATTTCATGCCTAAGTTTAAAAACTAAAAATATACTTAACCCTAAATTTAAATAAATCCTAAATTTAAATAAATATCATAAAGATTTGTTGGTTTCACAACAAGTATTTGAAGATATACATATTACAATATACGTATAGCAAATCAATAATTAAAATATTCGGTCTTGTTGAAAATAGAATATAGAATAAATAGTATTTTTTTTATATTATCTATAAATTTTTCTTGATTTTTCTATAATAGGTATCAAATATCTAAGACTTGTTTAATTTTTATTTTGAGATTCTCTTTTTAATTTGTTCTGAGTTTAGTTTGATCCTCATATATTTTTTTTGTTTTACTTTTTTTTAATAAATTTATCTATATGAAGATATCATAATTAACATGAATTTATATATAAAAAAATATTCATAGCCATTTATTATAGGTATTTCTTTATTTATTTTTTCGTTTGAAATTTACCAATAAATATGTGGAGAAGATAAGGACATATGATCAATCTAGCACTGAAGTTCCAATAGCAAACAAATCACTTGCACCCATATATACTTTTTGTTTGCCTATTTCTATATCATGTTCCTTCTTTTCCTAACAATTTGACGCACTCCCTAGTTTTTACAGTCCACTTTCTTTTTTTTTTCTTTTTTTTTTTTACTTTTTATAAACTTTTATAACTCCAATACTTTAATTGGGTTTTTGCACATAACTCAAGTGGAACATAATTCTTAATTTACTACTATTTATTTCTCCTTCTTCCATATCTTACTAATTTTCACATCGTTGGCTATTATGAGAGATAATCTTTTCAAGCAAGAAACATTTAATACTTTAACGTTTATAATATATATATATATATATATATATATATATATATATATATATATATATATATCCACAAGTAAATATTTACTACCCAGCCCTTTTTATGTGTAGACCACAAGTATATGCGACAATTGTCGGGTAATCATTGAATAAGCTTTAATATGCTGAAAATCTTTTCAAAAAAAGTTGCTTTAGGAATGAATGGGGAGTTTAATTTCATCATGAATTTGTATGTCTTCATGTTATGCTCAGCTGTTATTTTGTTTGTTTCTTTTTCGTAATGACCAAGTCCTTATTTCAAATATTTATTGTTTGATTGGGAATTAAATTATGTATTATATCTTTCAAATTCATTTCTCCACCATGTTTAAGGCATTCGTGCGGCGGAAATTATTAATGACTGTATAATGAGCTTGTTTCTGGAATTAGGGTTATTGTTTTACTAGGTAATGTTTAACGTGGTAAATTTAATTTTTGTGATTCAAATTATATACCATTTTTTAATTATTTTGCTTTTTTTTTCTCCCATACAATGTTTACAAGTTTGGGTTTAAAGCGATATTTGTATTCATCATCTAAATCAATGTCATTTTTTGTCAACAATATTTTAACATTAAATTTGTTGAGATAATATTATTAGAATTGATTACTATATTTTAGACATTGTCCATTTTAGAAATTAAAATATTTTTCACAACTTTACTTATTTAATTAATGTTTGAGAAGATTGAAGGTAAAAAATATATTTAAACTTTTGATTCTTAAATAATATGAAACTATCCGATAAACCGTTTTTTATTTTTATTCTTTTATTTCCTAAAATGGATGGGTATGTATAATTTTCCATTAAGTTCAGAGTGGAGACACTGCACAGTTCTTGATGCTTTTGAAACAAAGTGCTTATGGTTTCCTTTATTAACCCACTAAAAGGACATACACAGTTGTGTTGGAAATCACTTAATGAGAAAATGTAAGAGTAATAATTATGCAAATAGTTGAAATATTGATAGTATATGATATACATGGTGACACATGAAAGGGACAAAACTCTATCTGAGGGGCACAAAACATGGAAGAGCAGAAGCCTTGGAATAATAATACAATGCATTCTTCAAACTAAGCCACCGGAGATGTGGTTGGGATTCATATATATAGCAGCGGAGTCGTCGCGCAATTGCAGCCACTTGGGGTACACATCTTTGCTTTTCTGAATGTGGTCGTCACAGTGCAAGCTGCATCACATTATTATGATACATTATCACTTTGATTGTGTGGATCATATTTAACAAAATATTAACAACAATAAACTAGTCATAAAATAGTTCATCATATTTGTATACATTTAGAAAACTAAATATGAAGTCGTTGTTGATAGATAGAAATGTACAACGAAATAAATTTAGATTGATAGAGTATTTTTCTTAGGCATGATTTTACTGATAATGACTTTGAATCTAATAAGAAGTTTTGAGAATTTATTATCAAAGTAAAAATTCTTTAAAGTATTGGTTTACACTAATTAATATATATATATATATATATATATATATATATATATATATATATATATATATATATATATATATACTAAAATCATGTTTTAAAGTGGATGAGGTAAGGTTTATTAAATAATTTCTTGTTATTATTAAATGAGATTCTTTATAAAGAAGAAACAGCCAGAGAAAAAGTTGATAATAAAGTCAAATGTTAAATATATTTTTTGTCTATAAACTTTCACAAAAATTAGAATGAGTTTATTTTTTAAATTTTGAGATAATTTTATTTTTCAACTTTAATTCTCCAAATGAATCAACTTTAAAATTTTACTAAGGTGTGTAATGGTGTTTCACCTTCGCATATGAAGTTTGAACACATCATTTATACATGTGGCAATTAAACACTAGACCAACTGAATTAAATTAAAAATAATTGAGAACGCGCACTCCTTTGAAACTTGGTGTATGGTATGTTTCTACTCAAATTGAAACCTATTGAAAGCCTTGTTGACAAGGACTGGTGGCATTGATGAAGATTGTTGAAGAGGACTAATGGCCTTGATGGACATTGTTGAATTCGTGTTTGTTGGTGCAATGTGGCTCTTATCTCAAGGTAATTTTTGGAGATTAGAAAAATAACTTTTAATCCCACATTTCTCTAAAGATTTTGAGAATGTTAACCCATAAATATCAAAATCTTGGGTTAATGAGGTGCTCAATCGACAGGTTGATCTCGTTGGCTCTTCCATAAGAGGATGTAGAGATTCAGAGATATCCATGGAATTCATGAAAGTCATTTCCAAGAGAACGACAAAGTGGTTTTGCAAAGAAAAATTTAGGGTTTACTCGAGTGAGTTTCAAAGAAGTGTGAGAAGAACGATGGAGTGTTTGGGTTTTAAAGAGGTTTTGGTTTGAATTGAACAACTATAAATGACTACCCAACATAACATATCAATTTACACAATAAAAGGTAATGCTAGGTTTTGTGAACTTTCCGTGTCAACGTCTAATGCAATGTTTGTCTAATGCCTAAGGCGTCTAATTGCTTAGGTCGTCTAATGCATAGAGTCTAACACATAAAGTGTCTAATGAAAAGGTTGTCTAACGCTTATAATGCGTTTAGCTCTTATCTTGTTTATTCTTCTTAAATATCACTCTTAAAAAAGAAAAAACACTAACACAAAAAATCCCTATAACGTCATCCATATAATGTCTGTCCAAAAAAGGTCTAACGTTAAAAATGACCGGTGACATTTTTGTAAATTATGGGACTTTTTTAACGTCTGTCCATTCCAGATCAGACGTAATTTAACATCTGCTCTTCGAAACCCCGACGTTACTCAAAAAAGGACGTCGGCCCATTCAACCCAGACGTCACTTAACGTCGAACCAATCACCCCTCGACGTCACTTAATGTCGGCCATAGATGCCCCGACATTAATTTATGTCAGCCCAAACGCCCCGATGTTAATTTTTAAATATCTTTACGCGAAACGCAGAAACCCTACATTGTTTCCTCGTGCCGCCATAGCTTCCGCACTCATTCCCCGCCGACGATCACCATTCTGACCTCCTCCAAGTAAGTTTCGCAAACGTTTCCCACCACCAAACTTGTTGGGATTTGATTGTGGATTGATTTTAGGTGTATTGAACCAAATATTTTGCGTTTTCATCCCCATTTGCAGCGTTTTGAGATTCGTCCCACTTGCTCTTTGTCCCCATTTGGCCAGCAACGTGCGAAGACCCTAACCTCCCTCTCCAAGTTCATCTTTCAATATTGTACAAGAGGTTAGTTTTTCATTTCTTTGATTTTCTCATTATTTCTTGTTCATTGTATGTATATAATTGCTTGTATTTTTTTTTGATTTGTCATTATAGTTTTAATCTTAGACTATATTTTTGGCTTATTTCTTTTTTTATTTGAAATTTTTTAATAATATTTGTAAAATGAGGAAATAAAATTATATTTATTTTTAGATGATGCATGTTTAAATAATTCTAATTGTATTTGACTTTTGAATATTATTGTTACATTAATTGTTATTTTATATATGTAGATATATTATACTTTTAGTATACATTGAGCGAAACTTAGTTCCCATTTGAGATTTAGTACAAATGATTAAATTTTTAATCTTCTGTATTAAATATTTAATTGTCCGATCGGACAGTTTGAATTTTTTTTTTCATAATTTGCTACAACATGTACATTGAGGTTTATGCATAAATTTCATAAAATTTCGATTAAAGCTAATTTGTGTTGTTCTCTGGATGCATACTTGATTGTGATCATGATTAATCACTTTCATTTCGTGTACTTAAGAGACCAATGCGAAATACTGTCAAAATTTTGTGAAATTTATGATGTTTGACTTATTTGTATATGTGTTAGCAAATTATGAAAAATAATTTTTTCAAATGGGTAGGGCCTTACCTTGTGAGAGTTAAAAGTTTAAGATTGATGGAGTTTTTTACAAACATAGTATGGATCGAAGTTGGATGAATGAGTGTCGTATGAGTGAAGTGTATGAAAAGGGGGTTTATGATTTTTTGCAATATGTTCTAAAACATGCAATCTCAAGTAACGGGACATATTTTTGTCCTTGTGTTCTTGTCTTAATCAAATACGTTAGGACTTGGGCACAATGCTTGATCATATATTCATCTTTGGTATAATCAGGAGTTATACACTTTAGACTTGGCATGGAGAAGTATTAGACAAGCCTACGACATCACGAGAAACAAATTATGTAGATGATTGGATGAATGATCATTTAGAAGAAATGGTACATGATGTTGGGGAGGAGAATTTTGAAAAAACTCATTCATATGATTCTCTTAAGTCCGATTCAGAGGAAGAGTTGTACCCAGGATACACTAACTTTACGCGATTGTCAGCAACTTTGAAATTATTCAGTTTAAAAGCAAGGAATGGATGGACAGATACAAGTTTCACATAACTATTGGAGTTGTTAAAGGAGATGCTTCCATAAAATAACATGTTACCTATTGGAAAGATGACATTATCCACACACTAAGACAGAAGTGGGCAACATATATATTGAAAAGATGGAGTTGATACCACAAGATCTAGAACTCCTTTCAAAAACTTTGTTGGACAAAAATTTCATGTTGAAACTTTTAGTTTGGTGTTATTTGTATTAGTTTAGAATACTTAAGTGTTATTAGATATAATTGTAAGTCCATAATTGTGCTGAAAATATTATTAAACTGCTCTGGGAATTTTTTTATTTTCAGGTGTGGGAATGTTGTAAAAACAGCCAAATTTAAAAAAAAAAGAGTACTATTTGACGTCTGGTAGTGCTTTGATAGACGTCAAATAACGTCGACCAAACAGTGCCTCGACGTTATTTGACGTCTGTCAAAGCACTACTAGACGTCAAACAGTGCTGTTTTCTGGCACCGTCTAGCGCGAAAGCTGACGTCTGCTCCCTTTTGCCTCTAATGATGGATAATGTCGACCCTTTATGTCCCTAACGTTAAGTGACGTCTGATATATTTTTCGACGTTATTTTGACGTCACCCGATACAATGTTGATATTTGGGTAGACGTCAAAGGTCGAAAATATCGGACGTTAAAAGTATTTTTTGTGGTAGTGAAAAACTTTAGCATTGACTTAATTATACTATTACCTATGATAATAGAGTAACACATTCTCTTGCTAATATACAAAAAGGAACCACTTATGTCACCACGAGATAATACCTTTCTAAGGAGGTTTTCTTCAAAGACAATCATTTTTCTTTCCTTCAATAAACTTATTTGAGCTATGATTTCTCTGTCTATACTGACTTATAAATAACTCTTATATTGGAGTCATGAAAGAAGTTTTCTTTATAGAATTAAATGCACTTGCAAGCTGTAAGACTCGTGGAATTTAATTAATTAAATAAATAATTAATTAATAAATGCGGGTAGGTTGTGCATTTATGATATTAAATTCTGTAATGTATGACGTGGAAAAGTACTAGCTTAAGTGATTGAGAGTACTTGGTTTGTGTGTGAGGACTTGGGTTCGAGTCCTATGCATGCCAATTGTGTGTATTTTTGTTATTATTGTTTTAATGGTATGTTGGACCACATTTTTGTATGAGATAATGCTTGAATTGTATGTGTTAGCAAGAAACATAAGTTGGCCTGGTGGTTTAGCTTTGATTTGGCATAGGGAAGGTCATGGGTTCAAACCTTGGTGAGTCAAATTTAACTCTTTTTGGCTTAAACTTTAGTTGTGGGCTGAATATGAATAGGTGGAGAAACCTAGCAGAAAGTGGGCAAACAATCAAGTCATGCCCTTGAAAAGCAATAAAACCCAAATTTAATCATATTCACGTTTTTTTTTTCATTAACCAATTAGTAAGACCTATAAAAGACAAAATTTGAGAGGAGAATAGGGTTGTTTTGGAAGGCTGTTTTCTGAGAGCTTTAGAGGGAGGACGAAATTTGGGAGTGAAAGGAGAGTTGGGAGTGAAGTAGAGAGGGTAATTGAAGTGGTGATAAGGCAAGTCTTGGTGATCAAAGGAAATTCCCCAATTTCAGAAGTTAAGCAAGGGATTTTTCAGGTTAGGGGAACTGAACCCAAATCTTAGCTTTACTACACTGTTTTTGTTTGATTTTTGATGAATTGTTGCACTAAAATTCATGATATACTTGAGGGAATTTGGGGTTGTGGATTTTGGGGACTGTTGCATTGGAATTGGACCAAAAAGTTGCCTATAATGGGATGGTATGTGGTGTATTCTGTGATTCTGCAAAATTGGGTCGTTGGGGGGTTATTTTTGCGTCCAAATAATGCGTATATGCCTATCTAAATTGTGCTTAAAGAATTGGTGTGGTTGAGATGTGATTTGGGGTCGCTGGTGCAATGTGTGCGTGCTTGAATTAGTGTCAAAACCTGCAATTCTCGCTCAGGCGAGTCAGGCTCGCCTAGGCGAGATATGCAGGGACGCGTATCCTCTATCTGCTCGTGGCCATCGCTCGGGCGGAGGGTTTTGGAGTTTGGGCGAGGGCTCATCTCGCTTAGGTGAGTGAGACTCGCCTAAGCGAGAAATCGTATGCAATTGTGTGTTTCGATTGAACAACTCGCGCAGGCGAGGTTGATTGTTGTTTTGAGCGGGAGTACGTCTTTTCCAGGCGAGACCTTCTCGCCTAAGCGAGATTGCGAGGGAAGGTTTGTGTTTTTTTGTGGGACTCGTCGCCTAGACGAGGCATTTCTCTTTTGGGCGAACGAGGGTCTCGCCCAAGCGAGCATGAGCTCGCTTAAGCGAGAATACGTAGGCTGCAGTGGTGCTGGAGGCTTGTACAGGTTGGGGGCCTAGCTTAAAAAAAGGTGGGCTGGAGTGGTTAAAGAAAGGCTCTTAATTTAAGCAAGCAAGGGTGAAGAGGTACGTTTAAGGAAGATGTACCCGCTGTGTTTATAAGATGAGATGAAACTTGTGAGAGGTGTTCTGCAGGGCTTTTAAAATATCTTCTTGGTGGGCTTGCTGGTGTTCCATGGGTTGTGGCTCGAAACGTATCCTTGAGTTGTGGCTCGGGATAGGGGTTAAGCACGTGGCATTGTATGGGTTGTGGCCCAGAAGGACTTCCCTTGAGTTATAGCTCGGGATAGCGGATGAACACGAGGAACCTTGAATTGTGGCTCGGGTTGGCGAGTGTGCTGGTGTGAGTGTGCTGGCTGTGGCTAGTACGGATGGGTCCAGATGGATTGCCCTCCTCAGTGGTTGCTGACGAGTTTGGTAGTCCTAGGACGTTACGGACTATGTTCGTATTTGGGAACTCCACCTGGCGTTATGGTGTGCGGTCCGTAGCATGGTTTCCGCACGTGCTCTATCGGTTGTGGCCGATAGGTGTGGCAGCAAGACACCTTGAGATACTTACTAGAAGATGTAGAACACTGCTAATATGGTTGTGGCCATGTGGAGGGAAGGTAACGAGTCTTCCACTAGGTGCATCGGTATACATGGTGGTGGCCATGTGATGGAAATGGAGTAAGATTCTGTGGGAAAAGTAAGGATATTCTATATGGTTGTGGCCATGCAGTATAAAGAAAGAGTTCGTACTATTGTTGCATTATTTGTGTTGGGTTTACATGTATATGTATGTTTGGTATATTTTTGTGTGTTTTAACTGTTAGCTCACCTTATCTGTTTGTGTTTGGCGATGATCGTGTACGCGGTACACGTGAGCAGGTGATGATGCAGGTGGAGCTGGTGAGGCTTAGCTGCGGAGAGGGGATGTTTAGGGGAACTTTTATGTTCACGTTTGTTTATTCTATTTTGAAATATAATGTAAAGGCTTATGGCCTATTTGACTAAAATCATAGTTTTGTATTTGTGGACTTACAGGTAATTTAATGAAGTTTTACATTTCTCGTGTTTGGGGAACGAGGTATTTTTATTAAATGAGTTTTTAATAAATGATGCTCACGTATTATCTTATTTTATTTTATTAAATTCGTAATATCCGAGCGGGATGTTACACAAGCCAATCTAATTTTAGCTTTTTTGCCTTAGTCTTTAATTCCTTTAAATTAGTTTTACATAGTGCTAATATTACAAACTTGTTGATATTATGTACGGTTTCCTTTTCAAAATTCTATCAAGAAAATCTATATTCAAATGACAACAAGATGTTCTTTGCTCACTATTTATCCTAGTTCTCTCCTTACACTCTATTCCCAGCTTATCATGGAGTATTATTGATTTTTCTCATTAAAAGATTTAATGGTTTTATTCTTGTATTTCTAGTTATGTTCAATCCTTTGGGAATCTTATCCAATCATTTGTGTGAGCTAACAATCCTAAAATCATTAGAGATAGACATTATAAAACTTAAATCATATACAATTACCTCTTCTCCATTTGCATTGCTTGATGAGGATTCGTCTGCTGCATTTTCCACGAGATTAGAATGTTATTCTTAATCTAATTCTAATTCTGAATTGTCAGAACTCTTTTGGGATTCATTATGAGATAATGTAATAGCATTCCAAATTCCCTTGGCAGTGACCATAGTAATAAGTTCATTAGTTCATCTTCTGATAATGCACATAGCATAGCGTACCTTGCCTTGGCATTTAGTTGAGCTTTGTACCTCTAGCTTGTGTCCCAAGTATTTTAAGGAAGTAATTTTCCCTTATCATCAACCAATGTGGGAATGTCATTATAATGATGTATACCACATCCAAATTGATTGTTGTTAAGAATGGCATCATCTTCTTCTTCCACAGAAAATATTTTTCTCCTTTGAAAGCGGGTGGACAAACTTCATTTTTTTTTTCTTCATATTGTCTACAAGGATGTGTCTTGTAGTTTTGTTAAGAACTCCCCTAGAGGCAAACTCTGATACCATTTGTTGGTGCAATGTAGCTCTAGAAGGGGGTTGAATATAGCTTGTGGAAATTTTGAAAGCATTTTGCACATACGTACTATGGCAAATAAAATTAATGTAAAGAGTAAGGTAGAGAAGAATGCACAAAAGAATTTATCACTACAACAAAAATCACTTTAGACTACAACATAAAATCGTAGCCTAAAGCATGAAAACTATGGTCTAATATTTAGGCTACGGTTTTCCAGGTGTGGACTAGGTTGGTGTGGCCGTAGGTAATAAGCCACAATTTTTATATGAGCACATTTTCAAATCCATGGATTAAAATCTTATAAATGACCATAGTTTTCAACCTGTGGGTTTCAACCTGTTTTAGACTACATTTATTAATTTGTTGTTTTATGCTTTAGACTACACTAATATATGTATTGCCTTTGGGTTTAGGCCATATTTATTAAATTGTTATTTTATGTAAAATAAATTTTTTAATTATTTATAATTTGCTTTTTCATGACATAAAGATGGAGGATATTTGTAATATATATCCTCAAATCACAACATTAAACAAGAAACCACACAACATTAAGTGGAAAGTGGAAACACCAATGATCATAAACAAAATATATATAATTGAAACATATATTTGAGGGTTAAAAAAATTCAAAGTACATGACTAAAATAATTGTCATAATGAAGTCATTACTGATTAATGATAAAGTTATCAAAGTTAAAACTAAAAAGTCAAAAAACTACATACATAGAAGCATTTCTTTAATACATGATTGTAACTTGATTAATCTAAAAGATTGTCTTCATTGTCTTCATATCATCATCATCTTCACGCTCTTGAAGCTGCAAACAATATTAAAATATAGTGTCAAATTTTCCCAGCATGTTATATAGTTATATATAAAAAACGATAAAAATGCCTCAATGTCAAGTTACTAAAACAACTAAAAATCACAATATCCGAATAAACCATGTTCTCTTATAATTGAATATCTTTTTAAAATCTAAACACTAACAGACACCACTTTTTAGCTAATATATTTGAAAATCCACTAGACAATTTTCAATCACATATACCTGCTCATTGAAAGGATCATGGGTTGATGTAGAAGAATATGACCCTGTTGCACTACTTTCTTTACCTAAAATGTGTGCCATCATATTACTACAAATGTTACCATTGTCTTTAGACCCTGAATTTCCTGTGTGATGTGAGTCATTTTATTTTTATATTTTTTGTTGACAACATCAATTTCTTTATTTTTCTTAAATGTTGGTGGTGCCATAGTCTTTCCATAACAACATACTCTTCCAAGCTTTTCTTTTCTAAACAGTGATTTAAATGATTACTATGTAGATTCACTTGAGTTCTAAATGGAACCTTGAAGCTTAATTTAATAAAACCAAATCAATGTCAATGATTAAAAAGATAGATAGATAGACTATGACACCATCAACATTTAAAAAACTTATTTGCTCAGTGTTACTTAAGATAACCTTATTTGAAACTTTCATCAAATATAAAATATTTTATAGGTAACTGATGAAAAATATTGTTAACTGATTTTTTAATCCTTTCTTTTACTAAGAATATAAGATACAAAGGATTTTTTTAATCTTTCTTTTACTAAGAATATAATATACCTTCGGTGTCATTTAAATTTTTGTTATAAAAGATATATATTAATTATTGTAATTATAATATTTTTATAAATATCTCTATCATTTAATATTTTTTATTGATTAAAATGATTTATTATTATAAGTAGTATTTATACCTATCTATATATAAAGAGAATATTGTTTTTTTTTCGATATTTTTCTTTCCAATTTTACTCTTCCAATAAAAATTTTTTAAATTAAAATTTGACCATTTTTTTAATCTTAATAATTTTTTAATTAAAATATTATTTACCAAATAAATAAATTTTTTTATTATTCAATTTTAAAATTTAATTTTATAATTATAATAAAAGTTATTATTATTAATTTTATTATTTTTTACATAAAGTGAATACACATATTTTACTGCTCAATAATAAAAAATATATGAATCAAATTACAATAAAATTGTAATGTTTGTAAGTTAAATTCTTAAATAAAAAGAGTTATACAATTATTATTCATAGTTATTTTCTTAATGATAAACGCTAGTTCGATTCTTAGTAATTATTCCATAATTTTTACTTCATACTAAAACGTTTTGATTTCATTCTAAACTTTGAAAAGGAAAAAAAGAAGAAGCATCTTTTCACAATACACATTTTCATTAAAGGATATAGATTTAAATGTAATCATATATCTAAAAATTGAAAAGAAGATAAAAATCTCAACTTATTAGGAAAGTTCACCCTTTTCTACTATAATTAAAATATTGATGCAGAATATATCTTTTCCTTGATCTCACTAATAAATTATTCATTAAGTAAATAATAAATACAAGAAGTAGTCCATTCAAAGAAGAAGGGCAGTTAATTATTCATTAAGTAATTAATAAATGTAAGCATTAAAAGTTAAAATATAATTGGTAGAAAGTGATTAATACCAGTGACAATAATTGCTTCTTCTTTTTTTCAGAAGAAGGGTAGTTGAAAAGGAAGAGAAAGAGTAACTTCTGATGAGAGAGAAATGAAGGTGAAAAAGAAATATTGAAAGTCACGGACCAAGATTGTAAATTTGGGAAAGTGTATCGAAATGCATGGGAAACAAAAACCTTAAATTAATTACTTGTTCAAGTCATGAATCTTGTGCACTGCAAACCCATTCACGGGTAAAATATTAGATAAGAACACTGGAACAGGGAAATAGCCAAATATTCAAAATAACTTATTCCACAACATACATTCCTTAAATAAAATATGATCAATATCTCCACCGACACCAATCAAATATATGTACTTTAAAATACACTTTCTAAAATAATTAGGTCTATTGAGAATTTCTTTTCGAACAAATCCTACTTTCGATATGTTTCCAACGTATTAATGATTCAATTTTAAATTTGTTGAGATGATATAATTAAAGTCGTATTTGTGATATTATTTGTTTTATTATAATTTAAAACAAACCCAAATCAAAAATATAGAAGAAGGGTGGCAACAGAAATAATTTGGCATGTGGCAAAATTTTTGTTAATCTATGTGTAAAAATTGATCCAACACTGTTTAGAGCTTTAGTGGATTTGGAATAAAAAAACTCAAACTTATAACTAATACCGGTTTTAGACGGGATTCTATTAATACTTAACTTGTCTTATTTCAAAAGATGTTGATTGTTACGAGATTACCTCCATTTTTTAAAAATTGAATTTTGCGGAAAAGTTTAATTGTTTTAATTTTACCATTTTAAAACTTACCATATTCGATAGGGAGATAATAATATTTTCAGAATTATCAATAATATTTAATTTTACGACTGTTTCTGGAATCATTTGAAAGTTTTATAATTATATATTAAAAATAATTTTGATTGGTTTTGAGTGAAGTATTTAATTATTTGTTGTATATAGACACAAGAATTGTGTGGCTAAAAGAAGTGTAAGGTTGACTGGTAGTAGCATGATTGTGTGGATAAGAAAAGTGTAACATCAATTGACTGGTGATGCAATTTATATGAGAAGTATGGACCTAGGTATCTATGCCTCGCCCTCCCTAACTTCTTTTTATTAAAAAAGTAAATAATTTTTTATTTAAATTAAGAGAAATATATTTAAGTATTTAATTTACAATGAAAAAAAAGAAGGAAATTGTAGTTATCCACTTTTGTATAGCATACTACACCAGAAAAGGTATCGTAATTATTGAATGGTGTCCCTTGTGAGATCCTTTGAAACAGGGAAACATTGGGCCAAAGACAGACACAGAAATTCGCCACCTTTCTTTCTCTTTAATGAATACATTCCCTCTCTTTTGTAAAGTGGTTATATATGAGGCAAAGAACTTGTGATGAAACTTCTTATACATGGACCTAAAGTTCTTAAAGGTCACACACACCAACCCCACAACTTTGCACACAAACAACCTTTATTCAAATAATACAACCCTTTACTTCATTCCTCTACCACTAACTCTCACTTTCTTGCCCTTTCAATTCTTCATGTGAAAACCCTATTCTCTTATCCTTCTAAACACTATCAAAGATACAAAGGTTGCTCTCATTTTCTTTGAGGATTGACCTTCCTCGTATATTTTTATTCAACACATAGGGGAAATTGTATGATTTTAACAACTCAAAAACCCAATTACAACTTTGTAACACAAACAAATGATACAAAGTTTAAAAAGAAGTTCTAACCCACCAACTTTATATTATAAAGATGGAGATTAGATTACCACCTTTTTTCTAGAGAAAGATTGTCAATCTTTTGACTTTTGCAAAATGTTTGAAGAGATCAATTGTAGCATTGTTTGTCACTTATGTGCAAAATATTCTGGGCATTGAAAAGAGTAACTTAAAACACGTGTATGTATATATATGGCTTAATATATATATATATATATATATATATATATATATATATATATATATATATAATTCCTTTGGTTATCATTATTAATTTAATATTCACATTTTATTCTGAATAATATAAACAAACCATTTTTATAATCTAATTTGTAATCACCTTTTCTTCATAAAGAAATTCAGATTAGTTTTTTTAATCTAATTAAATAATATTTAACATGTTTAATTGTGAATTCAGTAACGTTTTTTTTTACAGGAACAATATTCAAGTTGATTACAATATTCATCTTTTAGTTTTAGTTTTAATATCCATCGTGTACTTTTATATTTAGAGAAGAAAATGACACAAGAAATGAGTCAAAGTGTTAATTTTAATGAAATCTCAGTTGATGATTGTATTAATAAAGTGTTGGGAAATGATCATTCTGGACGTGTATGTTGCTTAGGACTAGGAGATCTTCATAGTGTTACATTTCAATCCATGACTAGATCTAGTAATGCAGGGCACAAATTCTCAAATTCTGGTTCAGCTGAAAGTTCTCAATTAGAAGAGGAGGAAGTTATTAGGCTGAAGGAAAGGAAAAGTAAACATCTTTTGAAGAAAATTTAAAGACATTAAAAAGTGTCATGCTTGGAAGGGCATATTCCTCATGAGTTGGGTGTCATGTTTGGTGATGAGACTAATGTAATTGTAAGTGTTTTATATTTTGTGTGTATAATTTAATATCTTGTATATTATTTTTAAATATGCTAACATGATATGATTTTAAATTTTAATTTCACAAGATGAAGAGAGTGGCCAAGAATTGCCAACATCGCGAGGAGGGTCATCACTTGATAGTAATTTTCATGGAGTTTCACATATATGTTATGATATTCCAGTACTTAGTTAGATTAATTTGACATATCCTCTTACATATGTTAGGATCTTTTGAATCCCTTATTCTGCACTTTATATAGGGGTGGGCAAAAAATCTATTTTTCTTGGTCCAATCCACTTTTGCTCCAATCCAATCCATTTATAATCCATTTTATTACAAATCCAATCCATTTAATGGATCTAGATTTCAATCTAATCTACATTTTATATATTTTATGGATTGGATATCCATTTTATAAATCAAGATTTTTAAATATGGATAATTCAAACAATCCAATCCAAATTTTTAATTTAAATTTTTAGTTGGGTTAGACTAAAGGTTGAGATGGACTAGGCTAAATTCAGACTCGGACGGGCCTTATTTAACAACCTATACGGATCTGGCAGGCCCGACGACTATAAGAGGTTGGGCGGGCCTAAAGATATGAACGGGCTAAGCGGGCCCGACAAACTGAACGAGTCGATCGAACCCAACGATCCAAAAAATTCGACTTTGTAATGCTACACCCCTACTTTATAATTTGCAATTTGAATTGTAACATACTATTTCCTTGCGTACTAGCTAAAAGTATTTGGGATTTTGTAATGCTATTTGGTGTAGTTACTGATAGAGTTAATGAAAAATCTTGATCACCTTTTTATGAAGAAAAGAGAACATAATCCTTTTTATTAGGAAGGTAAATATTTGTAAAAAGCATGTTGTCCAAGTTTCTTTCATTGACCGTACCCATGTGTAAAGACTTTCACATATATTTAATAATTTAATAAATAAATAAATAAAGAATAATAGGACTTTGCAAAGTAGAGTATTTTTTGTAAAAAATAAGTAAATAAAAAATAATTTTAAATAAAATTCATAAATGAAATATTGGTTAACATATGAATGAAAAACAATTACTAAATACTTTTAGAATATTAAAAAAAATTAAAAAATATTTTAAGCATTTTTTATGGTTTTTAATCGTAAAAATATGATTTTTTTTTATAGTTTTTAATTGTTAAAATATATTTTGTGGCGGTTTTTAACCGTTAAATTAAGATATATTTTGTAGCGGTTTTTTATTGTCAAAATATAATATATTTTGTGACAGCTTTTGACCGTCAAAATATGATAAATTATCATAAAATAAATGTAAATTTTGCAGCGGTTTTTAATCGCTAGTAATTTCGTTTTACTTTTTTACAGCAATACTAGCGGTTAATTTTGTCTTGTCAAAACTATTTTTGATATGCGTAATTCTGACAATCTTTTAAACTGTCAGAAATTTCATTTGTGGCAGTTTTTAACCGCTAAAACTTATAATTTTAACCGTCACAAATGTTTACTTTTTTTGTCGTGACTCTAACTTTTCTATCATTAGTTAGATAATGGATGTCCAATATATAATTAAAACAATTTAAAGATTTTTGGTGGCAATATCAGTTAATATATAAGATTTAATTAGTGATTTGGTCTTCTAATTTATTGTTCATTTTCACCCTCTTATTATTTTTTAATTTAATTTAGTCCTCCATTCTTTTAAAAATATTCAATTTGGTCCCCTTATTATTTTTTATTCAATTTGTCCTCATCTTTTTTGTAAACGATATAATTTTGTCCTCTACGATTTGAGACAAAATTAGTAATTAAGCTTAATTACAATTTATATATGCATGTTAAATAATTTTTTATAATTTATACATCAAATCACTCCACCTAAATACTCAAATTATTTTTTTACACCTCACCTAAATACTCAAATTTTTTACATTTAGGTGGAGTGATTTGATGTATAAATTCTAAAAATTTATTTTAACATATTCATATAAGTTGTAATTAAGCTTAATTACTAATTTGTCTCAAATTAGATATGACAAAATTGAATCATTTAAAAAAAGGACTAAATTTAATAAAAAATAATAAGAGGACTAAATTGAACCTTTTTAAAAGATTAGAGAACTAAATTAAACCCAAAAATATTAAGGAGAACAAAATAAACCAAAATAGCAAATTGAAAGACTAAATCAATTATTAAGAATATATTTAATAATCTGAAAATTTTAAATATTTTCTTTTAAAATCACATAATATATTTGTCTTTTTTATTTTTTATTAATATTTTGAAACCAACATGTAAAGTAAGAAAATAACAATTGTGGGCGAATCAACTCGATCTTATGTCAAAGCCAACTTGGCTCTACTTTTGGTTGGGACTGACTAAACTTGACCTTTGGCCTTGACTGTTAGAGATATCATATATCTCCTAGTTTTAATTCTATTGATGGAAATATAATATTTTTTTCTCCTTTATTATTGTTATCAAATATATTATGTATTATGATGATATCTTAGGTTTTACTTTTTCCTTTATATGATGGGACATTGTAATCTATATATTGCACAAGGTTCTAATAAATCAGTAAGCAAACTCTTATTGAGTTGTTTTCATCAAACACCTCTTGTGAATTCTTTTCTTCTCATGGCTTATATATATATATATAATACGGTATCAGATGAAAAAAAAAAACCTTCTCCATTTTCTCCTCTCATCTTGATTTCCTGTCATGGTGAATCCTACTTCATCCTCTGGTTCATCGTCTTCCACATCTTCTCGTTGACTTTCTCCATGGACTTCCATGTTCTTGTCGACTTTCTCTAGATTCTTGCCGAATTTCTCCAGATTTTCGTCGACTTTCTCCATGTCTCGTGACTTTCTCGAGGTTCTCGTCGACTTTCTCCAAGTTCTCGTTGACTTTCTCCAAGTTTTTGTCGACTTTCTCCAAGTTCTTGTCGACTTCTCAAGCTTCTCGAATCTTTTATATTTCTCGAGGTTCTCAAATTTTTTGTATTTCTCAAGGTTCTCAAATTTTTCGTATTTCTCAAGGTTCTCAAATTTCTTGAATTTCTCAAGGTTTTTTAATTTCTTACAGTTCTCAAATTTCTCGAATTTCTCAAGTTCTCGATCTTCTCAAGTTCTCAAAATTCTCTTCATCCGACTACTTTCCAAAACTGCTACTTTCAAGTTGGGCCTTCATAAGCTTCATGTCCATCTTGAGAGGGGGTGTTAGAGATATCATATATCTCCTAGTTTTAATTCTATTGATGGAGATATAATATATTTTATTCTCCTTTATTATTATCAAATATATTATGTATTATGATGATATCTTAGGTTTTTACTTTTCCCTTTATATGATAGGACATTGTCTTTATATATTGAACAAAGTTCTAATAAATTAGTAAGTAAGCTCTCATTGCGTTGTTTTCATCAAACACCTCTTGTGAATATTTTTTCTTCTTATGGCTTATACATATAAAATATCGACGAGAATCTGTAGAAATTTCATAGTATATAATTGGGGTGCAAACCTCACCTTACAAGCCGACTTTGTGGGGTTGAGTTTGGCTTAAACTTCACTTCTAACATGGTATCAGAGTCATTGTTTAAAAAAATCATATCCCAGCGAGATTTATTGGATATTATGTTCCACCCACTATTGGGACGCTAACGGACCACTAATTAATTTCTAGTCCCATGCACGAGATGTATATACCTTGGCGTGAGGGAGTGTGTTAATAGTCCACATCGACTAGAGATAAGGCAATTTCATAGTATATAATTGGGGTGCAAATCTCACCTCACAAGCCGGTTTTATGGGGTTGAGTTAGGCTTAAACTTCACTTCTAACATCTACTGAATCAACTCGATTCTACGATCGATTAGGCTCACCATTCGGCGTGGGCTAACTAAGCTCCATCTTTTACCCAGATTGATTCGGCCAAAACTTCGACTTGGGTCGACTCAGCTCAACCTTTGATCCTAGTAGACTTGACTCAACTCCTCGACCTTGGACGACTCAACTTGAACTTTGGTCGGAACCAACTTGACTTGATCTTCGATCCAGACTGACTTGGCTTGACCTTCAGCCATGGTTGACTTTGCTCGACCTTCAATCAAGAATGACTCAACTTGATTCTTTAGTCTGATTCAATTTATTTTGACCTTCATATCAGGCCAACTCAACTTTATTCTTCGGTTCATGCCTACTCGGCTCAACCTTTGACATCAACTAACTCGTATTGACCTTTGTCCCAACTGGCTCATCTCAACCTTCGACCTAAGTCGACTCGTCATAATTCTTTAGCTTGAGTCGAGGCATCTTGACCTTCACACTGGGCCAACTCAACTTAATTCTTTGGCTCGGCTCGACATTTAGTCTGAACCGATTTAGTTCAAACTTCAATCCGAACAGACTTGACTCAAACTTCAACCCAAGACGACTCTTCTTAGTTCGTCAACCTAAACAGTCATCTTAGTGAGCCAACACGACTCAATTCTTCAATCCAGACTAATCCTACCTTGAACTTCGAACTTCGTATACTGATGTTGGATTTTACAATTTGGATTTTTTTCCCACTCTTATTAGTTTAGTAGTGAGAATTTAGTTCCCACATTTCCTCAGTTTCAGAATTTTCGTAACATTTCCGCCACGCAATTTTATTTCACGGTGGTACACGAGCAATTTATGTTTTTCTGTTTCCCGCTACTCGAGCAATTTTGGATTCAAGTGATTGATCGGAAGCAATTTCCGTGAAGCATTTTCCTTAATTTGAAAGACGAGAAGGATATTCGATGCAGATTCGATCAAATTATGTGACGCAGATTATGAAGCAAACACATTGATTGAAGGAGTTCACACAGCAAATCTAGAATAGAATCTCAGTGCCCTTAATCAAACAGCTAAAGCAATTCTGAATCGAATTGAAGATTTCGCAAGCCATGCAGTTTGTTGTTTCGGATTCAATTTGAATAGAAGCGGTGATGTCCTAATTTCATGAGGTTATTGAACAACACGAGCTGATTCAGTGCCTTTGATTTGGTTAGCGGTGGAGTTATTGCATGAAGCAGCTATCAGCGAAAACTGATTTGGAGCATGTGGAAATTTCTTGAATTTATTGATTCAGTGCAGGCAAACAAATTGAATAGGAGGTGGCAGCTGCTGTGATTCAATTTCGGCGTCACTGGAAAAACAGTTTCTTGAAATTACTCGTTGTCGGTGCTTTCCTGATCATTGAGTAATTAATGCCTAATTGGTTGAAGCATTTAATCAAACAGTTCAAGTGGAACTAGTACATTTCAATTCTTCAACGAAACAGTTTTAAACATAAGCACAAGCGATGTAGTAAAATTCTATTTCTGCACAATTTGTAACCATTTAGTGAAAATTTAATTCACATTTCATCAATCAGATAGCGTACAATTTGTGATCATTCCCCAATCCTAAGAAAAATTGCAAGCTTGTAATTTGGAATTAGAATTAAATGGTAAAAGGTTCAAGATAACTTACAAGATCTCTATAGAAAAATATTTATTTGACACTAATTAATATTTTTTCTTCTCTTACTTCCTTCTTTTGATGATATAAAAAAAATAAAAATTATCTAAGATATGTTTTTCTCACCGGTCAAGTATTAGGATAGTAATTTTTAGGCGATAGATGTCAAATTTTTTAAAACATTATTAAAAAACAATAATATTCTAAATAAAGTAATAAGAGAGAAAATTAATTTTAGAATCTCTAAAATATTTTTTATAACTTTAATATATTTATATATAATCATCATCTTAGAAATCTTTATGTTAAAATCATTCTATAAATTACATAAGTAAATATTAAATTAAAATAATTTGACATTCTTTCACATGTATAATGTTTTGAAAATTCAACATTAAACTTTAAGAATTATACATGGAATTTTTCAAGTCATTATCCTACATTAAATTAAGTTAGAAAATTTCATTATAGCAGTTGCAAGTTATTTAACAATAATATTTATCACAAATCATTAAACTTTACTTTAATTAATATTTAATTTCCTTTCATACATACATTTTCTCATTTCCAAAAAAGCTCATGCTAAGTGTTAATATCATTTTTTATAAAAAGAAAAGGAAAAGAACAAAAAAAAATGGGAAGACTACACCTAATCCATGATAAAATTACATCATACACAGGCAAAAAATACCTATTATCAAAAAACTAAATAAATACATATATGAAAAAAGTAAACAAACTAAAGCTCAATAATCAAATTCCTCGACATATTAAGAGATTTGTGATTAACTAACCTGCTCACAATCCACAAAAGGCAAAAAAATATCTATTATGAAAAAATTAAGTAAATACATAGATGAAAAAAGTAAACTAATATAAGGAAACTAAAGCTCAATAATCAAATTTCTCAACATAGTAAGATATTTATCATTAATTAACATGCTCACAATCCACAAAAGGCCTTTAAAATTCATTATTGCTTTTTGGAAATCCTTTGTAATAAATACTATGTAATGTAAATGACGAAATAAATAGAGCATATATATTGGAAATCACAAGTGTCAAGCAATATAAGCATTACAACCACAATGTATACATATACACCAAACTACATTGCTAACAAGAACTTGTCCATTATACCCATCCTTTCAACATGACCAATGAAAGTCTTAGGTGGTAAACTTCTTGTTAATAGATGTGCTATCATTAAGTTTGTACAATATGCTCAATTGACACATTTTGCTTGTGTAATTCTTCTTTAACCGATAAATACTTCAAATCCATGTGCTTTTCTCCTTTCAAGTATTTATCATTCTTAGAAAAGAAAACAATTACATAATTATCAGAATAAATCCTCACCTGTCTAGCAACAATAACAATAATATGAAACCAAAAGTAAATATTTGCAACCATATATAGTGCTTGAATTATGACCTCAAAGCATGTCGCAAATTTAACCTTTGATAAGTGTCTAGTATTAGTTAAATTGCATATCATTTAGACACTTATCTTGCATTAATTCAATGTAAAAGTCATTAGATTTGCCCTAATTGCACATAAATACAAAATGTGGTGATGAGAAATCATAAAAAGTGGAATATTATACATTTGTGCTATTTTTGCAGGTAAAATGAAGGAAATTATGAAGTTGGTACTAAGCCCCAAAAGTTGCAGCTCAAGCAAAAAAAATGAACTGAGAAAAGTTAAAATTAAGCTTGCGGTTGAGTAGTGAATTTGGCATTGAGCCACATTCTAAGAAACCTTTACTACAAGGAAACATCAAGCTCTATATTTGAAGCTGAGCATCAAAGAAAAACCTCTATGGCAGGTAAACCTCCATTGCTGACCTCCATAGTTGATTTCCCAAGCTTGGGAAGAAACCCACTCATAAAGTAAACCTCCATGGCTAAACTTCAAGAATGAAAGCTAGAGCATCACTTAAATTTCTATGGCATGTCCCTAGGGTTCATATGCTAATTTTTTAAATCACTTTAAAGAGAGAAACTCCATAGATAGATTAGGACCTTATTATATATTCTTGTAAAGCTATGGAAGGGGGAAAGCTACTCCTTGTTCTTCTTGTACACATGATTATGAATAACGAATACCTTTATAGTTGGGATTGAATGTAACTTCTAAACTCTCTTTGTACTGTAGTTGATTATATATATATATATATATATATATATATATATATATATATATATATATATATATATATATATATATATATATATATATATATACATATATATATATTTATATACATATATATATATATATACATATATATATATATATATATATTTATT
>Ga0214542_1000921_pt1 | contig 57559 bp, 23 predicted proteins | sample CNSS1metaG_FD_160096 | JGI IMG/M metagenome (GOLD analysis project Ga0214542, IMG submission 160096) | Root nodule microbial communities from cowpea collected in UCLA plant growth center, Los Angeles, California, USA - CNSS1 | ecosystem: Host-associated > Plants > Roots > Nodule | place: USA...
GGATGGCGGACGAACACGAGGAACCCTTGAGTTGTGGCTCGGGTTGGCGAGTGTGGCCGGTATGAGTGTGCTGGTTGTGGCCAGTACGGATGGGTCCAGATAGATTGCCCTCCTCAGTTGTTGGCTAACGAGTTTGGTAGTCTTGGGACGATACGGACTTTGTTTGTATGTGGGAACTCTACCTGGCGTTGCGGTGTATGATCCGTAGCATGTATTCCCGCACGTGCTCTATCGGTTGTGGCCGATAGGTATGGCAGCAAATCACCTTGAAGTAATTAGCAGACGAAGTAGAACACGAATAAACGTATTGGAGATTGAATTGAGAGAATAGAAATATTGGTCAATGTGGGAAGTTAATTTAAGTGATGATGTGTTTAGGAATACTGATTTATATATATGTGTAATAGCTTTGTGTATATATATATATATATATGTGCTTTATCTGCTAAGCTGACCCTATCTGCGTGTGTGTGGCGATGATCGTGTACGCGGTACACGGGAGCAGATGCTGGTGATGCAGGTGACTCAGGTGCAGCTTAGGAGCGGAGAGGGGATTGATCTGGGGAAACTTTTACTTGTATTACTTTGTTTTGGAAAAATTTGTAAACCCGGATGGGTGACTTAATAACGTTGGATTTTATTATATGATGGACGTTCTAAGTTTTTATCAGCAATTAATAAAGCTTTAAATTTTCCCACGTTTTGGGAAAAGAGGTATTATTAAATATGTTGTATTATTTATTCCAATTATTTATTTATAAATTAGTAATATCCTGACGGGATGTTACAAAGTTCATGGAACCTTATACTTTGATAACCTTTGATAACACGTCCATTGTTGGAGTTAACTGAAAAATGCGAAGATAAAACATTTCCTTTAGAAAGTTCATGGAACTCTTTAGTATTGGCTGAAGAATGAGCTGGTCGTTGACCATGGTGATTTGAGTTATTTCAAGTACCTTCCGGTGGAATAGGTCCTTTGGAAAGTTCATGAAACCTTATACTTTGATAACCTTTGACAACACATTCATTGTTGGAGTTAACTGAAAAATGCGAAGATGGAACATTTCCTTTGGAAAGTTGATGAAACCTTGTATTACCTTTGATAATATTGGAGTTTGGTGCTTTAGGGTGAATACTCCCCTTCTCTAGATTTGTGAAAAATATAGCATTTGTAATTGCTATATTCCATAGAAGAAACAATACCAAAAGAGAGCTTAATCTCATGATTTGAATGAGATGTGAAAATAAAGCTCGAGTTTGTTTCTAATATCTTATTATTTATTTGTGTGAAGAAAGTATTCGTTTCAATTTAAATTTATAGACTCATAAACATGAAAAGTTATCACAATTTTAACCCTAATTACATTTATATAGTAGTTTATTAATGAGTTATTCTGTGTGGTATGTTCAGTTTCTTCACCTTAATAAAACTATTGTACCTAATTGTTCTTCAATTATTTTTATTTGAAACATAATTAAGTGAAAAATACAAATTATAAAAATATGAAGTTTTTCAAAAATTTTACTATTACAATCAAATTAGGTATAAGTTCCTTAAGATTGAGGACATGTGAAGATAGAGGAAAATATAGTTTAGCAAACTCTTCTAATTCATCCTTTTTCGAAATTCACTAAGAAAGTTATACCTTAGAGTTTTAATTAAGTAAAGTTATAATTTTATCAATTTAGGTATTTTCATGTGAGTCTCTATTAAATTTTCACTGTTTAGTAGGTGTTAACATTTTTCATATATTTTAATTGAATTTCTATAATTTATAGTTTTTGTTAATTAGGTGACAAAATTATTATCTTGTTAAATCATCTTATTTTATCGTTTTATAGTATTAAAAAATTTGATGTCTATTAGTTAATATAAAATATTATTGATATTATTATTATTATAAAATGAGTAATCATTTATATTACTCATTGATGATGATATTATTTTATATTAACTACAAATTCTTGCATTTATTTAATACTGAGACGAAAAAAACAAAATGATGAAGAAATATATTAATTATGTCACCAAATTAAGAAGAAAAAAAAACTCAATTAAAAATATTTAAATTACGATATACTTTAAATTTAATTTAGCATAACTTATTTATTAAATTAATTATATTTATCAAATGAATAATTTTATGATATAATAAGTTATATGTTATTAAATAATTTACTAGTTCGAACAATAATACATTTAATATGGTATTTAATCAAGTTATTAATTATAAATATTAATTACAACAAATATGATTTTAGGAAAATCTCTAATAACTTTTTCTGAAAATATGTAAGAAATTTGTAATTTGGCTTAATTATTTCATTGGTCATTGTTTTTGTTAAGAAGTGTCAAGTTGATCCTCTAGTTTTTTTTTCTCAATTCGGTCCTCTCATCGTTAGTTTTTTCACAAACGATGTTAAAGTCAGTACCACATATCAATTTGTGGTTTTTTAGAATTTTTGTTTATATGTGTCACTTTATAGTTGTGGAATGTGGCACAACCAATGTGACATGAGAGTAGTAGTGTGATGTGACTAGAGATGTTAACAAAATTCGTACCTGCGAATATCTATTGATAAAACCCGTAATGGGTAGGAAATAAATATTGAAAATGAATATCCGCAGGTAACAGTTACGGTATGGGTATTTTTTATACCTGCATGTTAATAGGGCGGATACATGTATCATAGTATCCATACTTGTGGATACCCATACCCGCTATATTCTAATTTAAATTAAAAAAAATTATTAAAACATTAACACATTGATTTTGAATTGGTTATTTTTTATCAATTGGTTTTAAAAAATCTACATTTATTTCTAAACTATCATTGAACACTATTTAAATGAGTTATTTTCACTTTGTTTGAAATTTATAAAGGTTATGCATTGTATTTTTATTTGAATTCATGGTTAAATTTTTTTATTAAATATTAAATATTTCTTTTGTAAATACTCACGGGTACATGTGGATATTAAAAATATATGCGGATACCCGCACGAATATGGATACGGGTACGTGACAGATATTTATCCAGCGGGAAGGGTACGAGGGAGCTACTACCCGTACCTTACCCGCCTTGTTGACATCCATAGATGTGACAGTGTCACGTAGAGAAAATATCAATTTGGTCCTTACATTTGTTTTTTAGATTCAATTTAGTCTTCTTCTTTTTTTTGTAAAAACGAAGCAATATTCTCTCTCTTTAAATTGAGACAAAATTTATTTTTTGTATAAATCTTATACTAATACTTTTATTAAAATTGACATTTTTATCAAATATTTTTGGAAATATTTTTAAATTAACTTTAAAATCTATACTAAATATTTAGAACAAGTCACATGGGTGAATTGATATTAGAGCTGTCAAAATGGGTTGGAACCCGCGCGCCAACCTGGCTCACCACGGGTTTGGGCCGGGTTGGGTTGAAATTTTTTTTATAAATTTCAATACGGGTTGATTTTTGACCCGGCTCATTTAGAACCTAGCTCATCCAGGTTGAACCCGTGGTGAGTCGAGTTGACTTACCAACCCGCAGATAAAAGGGTCACACAAGTGTTTTTATTTTTTTTAAGTTGGGCTTTACATTTGGGTCATGTTAGGTTGTTTTTTTATCCAACACATAAATAATTTGTATTTTTTTTATTTTGGTTTGTATTTTGATTGTATTAAATTTTATTTAGATTTTAATTAGAATTACAATTTAGTTTTGACTGAAAAAAATAAAAATAATAATATTTTTTTAATTAAGTGAACCCGTGAACCAACTCGTTTAACCCGCCAACCTGTGGTGGACCGGGTTGGGTTCGAATTGTTTTAGCTTGCTAAAAAATGAGCCGGATTGAGTTGGCTCACTAAATCATTAACCCATAGTGGGTCGAGCCGGGTCGGGCCAGATTACCCGTTTTGATAGCTCTAATTGATATGGAGTTAACACATATTTTAATATTATTCAACTTATTAATTTTAATTTGTTCATATATTTTTGTTGTTGCATGATTTATGTTCCATTTCACATTAGATTTAATAATAACATTCAAACTCTAAATAACATGATTTTAAATATAACATATAAATTATATTTATTAAATGCATTTTTTATGATATAATACTTTATATATTATTAAATAATTTATTAGTCAGCATTAATACTTAATATGTAAAAGCCTTCCTTTTTTTCTTTTCTTTTCTTAAGAAACCAAACAGATAACCATTTTCTATATACATGCTAAAACATTTTTATTTGTTTTGGCTCAAATGAAAATCCCTTCATTTCAATTTATTTCATCTTTCCCCTTTCTCTTTGGGCTTAGGTTGTGAGGCAACCTAAAGAGAAGAGCTTCTCAACTCCACTCGACTCAAATAAGCTCCAAGGTAAGGGAATGTTGCTCTCCCATTCCCTTTTTCGTGAGCTGCCTTGAAGGCACATGCAATCTCTCTCCTTTTCTTTTTCACGTGTCGTTAGAAAGTCTATTAAGATTTTTCTCTTATTTGTGGCTTCAATGAAACTTTTGGAGTACTCATTTATGTTTCTTTTGTGGTTCTAGAAGTACCTTGAAGTTTGGGAGTCTTAGAGCGTTTTGGCAAGGGTACATTCTGTCTGGCATTCATAAGGTAAGAGAAGCTAGTTTTTTCAAAAATTCCATGCATATTTTTGCCAAGTAGTTGTTGCATTTTGAATCTATTTTGATAGGTACTATTGCATGTGTCTTGTTGCTATATTTTGTTGGCTAGAATTTTTTGCTATGGAAGCTTGAGCTATGAATCCTGGTGTACCATAATGGCCGAATCGACTACCATGGACCAGTGCCTATGTTAGTTGTTATGTCACAACACTCGAATTAGATCGCTAACTTAGGAAAGCCGCTAAACCGCTAATTAATAAGTACTCATTGAACTTAGAGGAATGCTACACGGTGAAACAACACTTACATGGTAGCCATACTTGGTAAGTAAACGGTCTTTCCTTAACCGGTAGTGCTTCCTACCTTAACTTAGAATAAAACAGTTAAACCCTTAGGACAAAATGTTGAATCTAAGGTCTGGGCTTAATCAGGCCCATATGACCTTAATAAAGGCCCAGCCCATAACCTAAACCAAGCAAAATATGATTAATGTTCTATAAATAAGAGTGGACCCCAGTAATTGAAGGTACGCATTTCATTAGTGCTTAAGACTAAGATTTGACTTTGAGAGCCCTTGCTGAATTGATTGTTAGAGCTTTTTTTTTGTAGGTAATCTCCAAATGTTTTACCAGGTGTCAAGATGCAAAGACATGACAAATAGGACCGAAGAACATCCATCAGAGAGGTTCAAGGATTGGGGTAAGATGAGATTTGAATCTCATAATAATCTATTATTGTCTCTATAGGAACACTTGGGGTGTGTCTATAGAACACTTGGGGTGTGTCAAAACATGCTTGTATTTGGGTTACATTGTGGCTTTTATGAATTGTTGATTGAAAGGGGTTATAAACCGAGCAATTAGACCAATTGGCACTAATTTACAACTTTTTGAACCGTCTAAAATTTTATAAAAGTGAAGGGTACCAATTGATGTAATTGAACAACTTAAAATCTTGAAAACTTTGGTTTCTGTTGATGTACCATTGAGCGACGCTTTAAGGGAGATGAGCGCCATTCAATTCACAAAAATAATCAAAAAGTGGTTAGCAAGAAAGGGTTGAGCAGTAGTTTTTACCGTTGACTGCCACTTTGATAAGAAATCCCATGACTTTGTGGCACTAAGCGCTATTTCCTACTGTTGGGCGCTTCCCAATTTTCTACTCTTCGTCCTTTTTGTAAAATGAAGATTCTTGTTATGTTAATTGTTGGACCGAGCTGCAATTTTAAAAGTGGGTCCTAGACATATAGTTCTTTACTTTGTCTGGTCAAATCTTGAATCAAAGGTCTCTAATGAGAGCAGTTGTTCTCGTTAGGTTCCCATAGATTAGGTTGTTGGCAACTTTGACCTTTGTTACTTGTCTATTGCATAATGTCTTTTCCTATATTGGTCCAATTAATTTGGTTCTTTTTGAATTGCGTTCTCGATTCAATTATCTTTAATTTGAATGTAAGAAAAGAATTTTTTAAGTTTTGCACAAGATGCACTTTTATTTTTAAAATCTCAAATAGTGTGTACCTATGTTGTCAAGTTGCCATTTGTATCTTTAAATAATTGTGTGAGAATGTGCATATTAATTTGGGATTTAGTAAAAGCATATGAACTATTTGGGTTTTTTAGAGATTGCAAAATATATGTGTGTGTGTGTGTGTGTGTGTGCGCGCGCATGCTTTTTATTTGGAAGGCATGATGTGAAATGCCAAAGATGCATGTTGTTGTGTTGTTAATTATGAATGGTTGAGGAACAATGTTGTTGTATGTTTTGGTGTGATGAGTTGAGTTGTATGAGTTAAGTATGATGAAGCAAAGTATGTGTTTCGTGTAATTCCAAGGGTCTCGTGAGTAGATTTTATGGTGACATATTTGTTTGACATAATTCCATGAATCTCGTGAGTAAATTCTATGGTGGTGTATGTGCTTGACGTAATTCAATGGGTCTCGTGATGGTAGTGTATGTGTTTGTCGTTATTCTATGGGTCTAGTGAGTAGATTCAATGGTGGCGTATGTCTTTGGCATAATTCTATAAGTCTCCTAAGTATAAATTCTATGTTGGCGTTACTTTAATCTTTTATAGTCTTCTCTTGTAAATTGTATGTGTTGATAAATGATTGATAAAATCTTATAACATGAATTATATGTTCTATATATGATACTAATTTTGTAAATTAGCTTACTCTCTCTTCTATATATGATCACCTTATTAATGTGAGCATATGAAAATGCAGGGGATAGAGACACCTCTCGTGGTTTGGGGAGTCAATTGTCTACGCATTTGAGTGGTATTGGCTCAAGTTAGGTATATTTTCGTAATAGAATCACAGTATAATAGTTCGAGAATGTATATGAGTGATATTACTATAGTTCTATCTTGTAAGACTGTACTAAGATACTGTTGGAAATCTAAGTATGAATCTAAGTCCCACTTTGAGTAAAAATGAGAAAGTTGAGCATCATATATTGATGAAGACTCATAAACTCATTGTCTTAAGGTTTTGGGTTAGAGGTGGTGTCAATCCGTTATGTATGGTTTGGGCTCATGTTTCATTGGTGATATATCTCTGAAGGGAAAATACTAATGTGAAGGGACTCACACTTGAGGGAAAGATTGTTGGGAATCCAAGTGTGAGTTGCAGTATCCTTTCTCGAAAGATCCATTAGTAGTATCAGAGACAAAGTGCTTCCTCTCGAGGGAGGGAAAATGTGAAGGGACTCACACTTGAGGGGGAGTGTAAGTCCCATATTGGGTAAAGACGAGAAAGTGGGTTACCTTATGTCTCATTGGTGATGTATCTCTCCAATGATCCTTTCTCGAAAGACCAAACATATACGATATACATTGAATTATCTTTCTTCTAAATATTCATAATTAAATATTTTATTTTAATAGTATTATACTATTAAAATGAAATGTTACATAATACTCAATCTATTTTTATAATATTTAGTAAAACTATCAATTATAAAAATTAATTACAGTGGACATGATTTTAAACTGTATATAACATGTATTCAAATTAAACAGTATGCTAATATGATTTTTTAGGTATATCTTTAATCTATTATATCAAATTTAAAAAATGAAATATGTGATGTAATAGTAAAAGATAACTCTTTTTTTTATCAAAAGGGACATTTATTTTTTCAAGCACCCTTACTCTTTGTTCGAGTGATAGAAGGAAGTATTAGTTTCAATTCAAGTAGATAGACTAATAAACATGTGATCACAAATTTCCTCATTAAGTAAGGAAGTTAATAATTTATACGTTATATTAATTATGTTTATTAAATGTATAAATATTAAGATATGGATAATGTAATATTTTTTTATACTTTACAATATTTTGTTTTTATTTTTTTTTGTGAAATTTTTATATTAATAGAGTATAAGATATATATATATATATATATATATATATATATATAATAATAATAATTTCTGAGACACATATTTTATTATTGTTACATTTTTTTTTAATTTCTTCTACCTTTAAAAAACCCTCCTCAATTTGTTTTCTGGAAAGCTGATTTTTCAAAGGGTTTCTCGGTATAAAAAAATCAGTTAAGAATTTCACTTCCGTATATTTAAAAAAATAATGTTCTACTGGGTTTATTTGAAGAATTCTTATTGAAAGATATTATTTATGAAACAAATTGAAGATATCAATTTTGTTATTCATTGTTAATGAAACATTTTAAACATATTATTTTGACTCCAAAAAATTAATGGTCAAGATTAGTCAGTACTTTCAAAAGTAAAAAAAAAAAAATACAAAAAATTATGTAATTTTTGTTAATTATAATAATTCAAGTACATATTTTATAATTATTAATTACGATGACATATTTGAAAATATAAAATGTCTATATATTAATTAACTATATTAAATATTATTAATTATTATTTAATTTTTTGTGAACGGTATTAAACTAGTTTATTTCACAAAATGCAGCATGTTGATATGAAATAGTAAATAAACGAATTATAATCATAATGAAAAACTTTATTATTGAAAGATGTTAAAACTAGGGATAATTTTTATTTGGATAATTTGAATCGGTAAAAATTAGAATACTCTTCGAATATGAGATGTGATTCTGCTTCGGGTATTCTTAGCACATCCTTGAGTTCCTAAACGTTAAACAATGAAACTTTTACTTTTGGAGTTTCTAAAAGATCTGTTGATGACTTATCATGTCATTCATTTGAACCTTCCAAAGCTAGAACATTTGCTTTAGAAAGTTCATGGAACCTTTTAGTATTGGCAGAAAGATGAGCTGGTGGCTGACCATGGTATGATCTATTTGAACTCTGAGAAGGTGGAGTACTTCCTTTTGGAAGTTCATGAAACCTTTCATGGAACCTTTTAGTATTGGCAGAAGGACGAGCTGGTGGTTGACCATGGTGTGATTTATTTGAACTCTGAGAAGGTGGAGTGCTTCCTTTTGGAAGTTCATGAAACCTTTCATGGAATCTTTTAGTATTGGCAGAAGGACGAGCTGGTGGCTGACCATGGTGTGATCTATTTGAACTCTGAGAAGGTGGAATACTTCCTTTTGGAAGTTCATGAAACCTTTCATGGAACCTTTTGGTATTGGCAGAAGGACGAGCTGGTGGCTGACCATGGTGTGATCTATTTGAACTCTGAGAAGGTGGAATACTTCCTTTTGGAAGTTCATGGAACCTTTTAATATTGGTAGAAGGACGAGCTGGTGGCTGACCATGGTGTGATCTATTTGAACTTTGAGAAGGTGGAATACTTCCTTTTGGAAGTTCATGAAACCTTATACTTTGATAACCTTTGACAACTGGTTTATTGTTGGAGTTAACTAAAAAATACGATGGTGGAACATTTTCTTTGGCAAGTTCATGAAACCTTGTATTACCTTTGATAATATTGGCGCTAGGTGGAGTATTTTCTTTTGGGTAAATACTCTCCTTGTCTAGATTTGTAGAAAATATAGCATTTGAAATTGCTATATTCCATAGAAGAAAGAGTAGAAAAAGAGAGCTTAAGCTCATTATTTTAATGAGATATGAAAAGAAAGCTCAAGTTTGTTTCTAGTCTCTTACTGTTTGTTTGGGTGGAGAGGAAGTATGTGTTTCGATTCAAATTTATAGGCTCATGAATATGAAATGTTATTACAATTTTAACCCTAGTTACATTTGTATAATAGTTTATTAATTAGTTCTTTTTGTGGGGTAATGTTAGTTTCTTCACCTTAATAAAATTATTGTATACCTAATTGTTCTTCAATTAATATTTATTTAAAAAATAATTAAGTGAAACAAAAATTACTAAAATAGAAATTTTGAAATTTTTTACTATTACAATCAAATTAGGTATAAGTTTCTCAAGAACAATGTACTTCTCTGAAAACCATGAAAACGATTAAGAAAAAAAGATAGTTTAGGAAACTCTTCTAAATCATACTTATTCAAAATTCCTCAATAAAGTTATACCTTAAACTTTAATTAAGTGAACTTATAAGTTTTTGTATTTTCAGGTGAGTTTCTACAAATTTTTTATTATTTATTAATATTTTTCATATATTTTAATTGAATCTTCATAATTTTTTTGTTGTTAATTAGGTGACTAGATTATTTCTTGTTCCATCATCTTGTTTTCACATGTTGATGCGATGATATTCGATTAATATAAAATAATATTGTGATTATTATAAAATGAAGGGTTAAATATGTTTTTGGTCCCTTAAGTTTCAGTGAATTTTGGAATTAGTTCCTCTTCAAAACTTTATATCAATTTACTCCTTCATCTTTAGAAATGCGTATATTTAGTCCTTCTTACCAAATTTTGTTAAGTTTATTTGACATTTTAAACGCATTTTATGATAATATTTGAGTTAACATTAAACCGAAAATGTGTCAAACTATATAAACAATTCAAATACTATCATGAAATGTGCTTGAAACGTCAATATTATTTATTAATCACAATATTATTTTATAGGCTTAATTATGTTTCGGATCTTGAAAAATTTGGGAACATTTTAGTTGAGTTTACTCAATTTTTGTGGTCTATTGAGTCCTCAAACTTTCAAAACTTTTCAATTTTTCAATTATAGTTATTATGTTACCTATGTTACCATATGGCGTGACAATTATCTTGCACTGTCACTCTACTTAAATATCGTCATATAATAAATTGTTGCAAATTACAATAATGACAAGAATCTCTATAGGGTTTGTTGTTGAATTTACCTAAATTATTTTTAAAGCTAATAAAAATTATAAATTTATAAAATTAAAAATTAAAAATATATATATTTTAAATTTATAAAATTACAAGATTATAAGATTATAAAATTATAAGATTATAAGATTATAAAATTATAAATTTATAAATTATGAAATATAAAATATAAATATAAAAATATATAATTTTATAAATTTATAAATTTATAATTTTATAATTGTATAATTTTGCAATTTTACGATTTATAAACTTTAAAATTTATATCATTGTATAATTTTATAAAATTATGAAACATGAAATAAACATATATCATTTATGATTTTAAAAATTTATATTTTTATAATTTTATATTTTGATTTTTTAAATATTATATATATATATATATATTAATGTTTAAATTTTATATTTTATAAATATTAGCTTTAAGAATAATTTTAAGTAAATACAACAACAAATCCTCAATAGAAATCTTATCATTGTGGTAGTTTGCAATAATATATTATATGACGATATTTAAGAAGTGACAATGCAAGATAACTACTATGTCATATGTCATGTAGGTAATAGACAAATTTAACTACAAGGACTAAACTGAAAAATTTTAAAATTTTGAATACTCACTGAAACACAAAAATCTAATAAAAATTTAAGTCATACGAATTTAAAACGTAATTAAACCTATTTTATATTAACTATAAAATCTCTCATTTATTTAATAATAATGACACATTATACTAATCATGTCACCAAATTAAGGAAAATTTTAAATAATAAAAGCTCAGTTAAAAATATTTAATTTATGACATACTTAAAACTTATTTGAGCCTAATTTATTTATTACATTAATTTTATTTATCAAATGACTATTTTTATGATATCATAAGTTATATATTATTAAATAATTTATAAACAATATTCAATACATTGTAAAAATTAATTACAATAAATATGATTTTAGGAAAATCTCTATAACTTATTTTAGAAATATGGTAAGAAAGTTATAATATTTATGTTATATTAATCATTTTTATTAAATGCATTTTTTATGATATAATAATTTATATATTATTAAATAATTTATTGGTCAGTATTTATAAAAAATAATTACAGTAGTCATGATTTTAAACTGTATATAGCATGTATTCAAATTAAACAGTGTAATAGTAAAACATCACTTCTTCCTTTTTTTTATCAAAAAAACACATTTTTTTGTTTGAGTGATAGAAGGAAGTATTGGTTTCGATTCAAATAGTACAGACTAGTAAACGTGAAATATGATCACAAATTTCCTCATTAAGTAAGGAAATTAATAATTTAGACGTTATATTAATTATATTTATTAAATGTATAAATATTAAGATATGAACAATAAATTCGCTTTTATTGGTACTGTATAACTTTGTCTCTATTTTTTTTAATATTTTTATATATATATATATATATATATATATATATATATATATATATATATATATATATATACTTACTGAAACACTAATTAGTGCAAAAATATATTATTTAAGATATAATTAAAAATTCTTAATTTTACTATTTTTTATGTTGAAATATTGCATAATATTAAATAATTAACTCTGATTAAAAAAATATAAATTTATGGTATTATTTAAAAAATAATTAATTATATTTGATTTTACTATATTGATGTTGAAGTTTGAAATAATTAACTCAATTAATCAAAATAATATAAATTCAGATTTTTAACTGACAAAAATATATTTTTGGTCTATAGTTTTTTAAACACAAAACAAACACTTCTTATTTTATTATTTAATTATTGATAATTTTTGTGTACATCAAATAAATTATTAAATGGTATAATATTTATGAACATTTTTATTTTCTAAATAAAGTAAAATTATATTAATGATTATTAAATAAAAATTAATTTAATATCGTTATTAACTAGTAGAATTTGATGCTTATTAATTATTTCTTAAAAGAAATCACTTATCCCATTTATTTTTCTAAGGGCTAATAAACCCAAGGCATTTTTGTACACGTCTCTTTTTCTCTTTTCAAATGGATTAACAAGCCAACGCTTTTAATGTTGACCCTACTATTCTTTGTTGACACCATGCTTTCACTTGATTGACCATTTTGCTTCTAATATCTTCCAATTTCCTCAATCAAAATTGATAGAAGACTGATCTTCTACAAAATTATCCAATAAAATATTCTTTTAAGTCACTCTTAGTCACTTTTCTATTGCTTCTTGCGATTTTCATTGTTTATGATTAGTAAAAGCATTATGACCGTTAATTTTTTTTTTCTTCTTTTTTTGTGTATCTTCTTATGTATATTCTGGTTTTTCTTTTCTTTGTGGTGTTTGTTGGAAATATGAAGACTCCTACCCGAAGAAGTTATTTTAGGAGCTAGGCTCCAAAGCATGAGGATAAGTTACAAAGAAATCCCACATGGAAAGGAAACATATTTGCTAAGCCACAAGTGCATCGCTCTACATAGTTTATAGAAACAGAGTTATACCTTTGTTTTAGGAGAGATTTTTGGAGAGAGATTTTTCTATATTAGTCTTGGGTTTTAGAAACCCTTTCTCTATATTTCTTGAATATCTTTAGAGAGCATAAGAGGGCATGGTTGTTCAAAGCATTGTAATATTTTCATCTATCATGAGGAGCTAAAACCTATGAATAATAATTGAACTAGTACAAGAGAGAAACAAAGTGGTGAAATCCACATCAATACATTTTTATTATACTGAAATAAACTCTTTCATTCAAATATGTTTTATACACTTTTCACACAACCCAAACATTATTTTATTCAAATCAAACTAGTTTAAAACATTGTGTATTCTTTCAAATCCTCTTTGATACGACACTTGTTGTATTACATCTATGCACTATACTTGTTAGATAAGTGATTGCATAAAGCATCCAACAATACATGAAAGACACTCTATTTTATGGACTTCATTTTCAATCAACTTTGTTGCCTAGTCCAGTTTTCCTAACAATATTTTGTGATGCTGATTGGGCCTCCGATGTTAATGATTGATGCTTTACACCTGGTGTAACTATATTCCTGGGTCCAAATTTAATTTCCTAGTGGTCTCACAAGTAGTAGGTTATTATCCATTCTAGCACATAAGCTGAGTATAGAAGCATGGCTCAAACTTCTGCTAAATTGACATGGATTTCCAAACTTCTTACATAATTGAATGTTCTTTTACTACACCTAAACTGTTCTGTGAATCAGAGTACAATACCTATAGCAAACAATCTTGTTTTTCACAATCACACTAAACATGTGGTAATTGATGTGTTCAATAATTGTCTATTTCTCACATTCGAGCTCTTGATCAGTGGATGCTATCTTGACTAAATCCCTCTCATATACATGTTTTGCTCTTTATGGCAAACTCAATGTGAAGAATTTTTCTACAGAATAATCTTCCCATTAATTTTGAGAAGGACCGTTAGAATAATATAGTTGATAGTTTATTTCAATTGACTTGTTTTAAGTAAGTTCTTTGTGTTTTGTACAACAATGTATTGTCTTCTATCACGTATAATTTCATATGTGACAATTGTAAGATTTTGTTAGTATTAACAAAATTTGTATGTCATAAATAGTTTTTCATGTGCATGCTTTAAGTGGTTTTTGATATCAATGGGATAGTTCTATTCATTGTTTATTTTTTTTCTCTGCTCCGATTATCTAAGAGAGTCTAATATGTGATAATTCTTGATATCGAAGAGTGGTACTTCTCGGTCGTACTTTACAAAATATTTATAAACATTATTTATTTTATCATAATTCCAACTAATTTATAATTATGACGGTCGCTGAAGGACAAATTTTTTGTCTATTTTTCAATATATGAAATTTCTTTCTTGCAAACAAGCTTCAACCTTAAATCAGATATTTCTTTTTTGTTTTGATGCCTTAAATTCAAATACTCCGGTCAAAATATTAGTTGCATGCAATCTTTTGCTTCAAGCAACAAAACAGGTTAACCATGCGTGCACGATAGCAATTCGCAACTTGGCATGAATATTTGGATAAAGCATATTAATCTTAAATTAAAAGGAATAAACTTAAATTAAAAATATGTCGTAGTCAAATTTAACATTTAATCCAACTTCATTTCATCCAATATGATGCACATTAATCCATATTAAATCTTTATCTATACAAATATCATAAATAGTATTTATTTAATTTTTAAAAATAATACTTTATTTATTTATTTAGGTAACAATTACTTAATTAATATTTACTTATCAACTTAAACTTTGCTGTGCCAATATAAATCAAATTTGTAATTGACCCAGCTGCAATGGATTATCCAAATGGGCCGAGCTATACAAATCAAAAAGCACTAAAGGCCCATTGTCGCTTTCTTTTTTCTGGGAACATTGCCTCATTTTCCGTACTTGCTAGATTCATCTTACGTTTGTTCAGACTCTGAGGATGTCTTGTGGCTGTTAGAGTGACATGTCAGCAAATTTTCTTCCCCTCAAGAAGTTAAAATGTATAATTAACCAAAATATTTGTCTGTTCAACTACAGCATCCTTTTTTTTTTTTAATATAATAATAATAATGTTTATGGCTGAGATTGTTTCCAATATTTTACAACTGCAGCAACCCAAGTTCACATATTGATTGGAACAAGGTTCTTCTGAGTGGAATTTGGTTTGGAATTATGGCTCAGTTATTGTCTCCAGTGTGTATGGAGGCACTGAAAATCCACAACCCATCATTGAATTTGTGTTCAAGAGGCTCATGGCGGATGCTGGTGAAGACTCCAAGTCATTGCACTTTTGTGACACAAAGTGGTAAGCGAAGAGGGTGTGGCAGAGTAAGGGTTACTGCTGAGGATTCAGTTTCTCCCACTGATACCATTGCAGATGATTATTATGCAGTTCTGGGTCTGGTGATGCATCAAACTCTCACTTCCTTCTCTTTACTTTCTTCTTAAAGTATTCAAAAACATGCACACATATTAATGAGTTAGGAAGTATTTCTAAGATGAAAACGTCTAAAAGTTTTGAGCTTACTGTAATCATTAGCCATGATCTGAATGTTTGCCAAATCTTAGAAAATGGAGAGTGAGAAAGATATTACTGGTAATTGGCTAAATCAGGTGGATTTCAAAAGCAAAATAGGGTTTTGTATATAATATAATTAACATGTGGTTGGTATGGTTTTGTAGCTTCCTGATGCCTCACCAGAGCAGATCAAGAAGGCATACTACAATTGCATGAAATCTTGCCACCCTGACTTGAGTGGCAATGATCCTGAGACCACAAATTTCTGCATGTTCATTAATGAAGTGTACACGGTTGGTTCCATTTTAAGCTTCTAAAGTTTTAAGCTTTGGAGGGAAACGTTGTTGAAGTTTTCTGTGTGCTTTTATTGGAAATTGACTATTGCAGTGCAGGTGCTAAGTGATCCCATCCAGCGCAGGATTTATGATGAAATTCATGGCTATTCTTTAACTTCAATCAATCCTTTCCTCGATGATTCAAGCCCAAGGGATCATGTCTTTGTTGATGAGTTCAGCTGCATAGGTAATTTCTCCTTCTCCATGCAAACATTATTACCTTAATACCGGTTATACTTGTAAGTTTTGCTGTGAGAAATTAAAAAGCCTTTTACAGGCTGCAAAAATTGTGCAAATGTAGCCCCTGATGTGTTTGCCATTGAAGAGGACTTTGGAAGAGCCAGAGCATTCAACCAATGTGGGAACCCTGATTTAGTTCAACAGGCCATTGACAGTTGGTATTTCTAATTATTTTTACTGACTTGGCGTTTTAGATTTGCTACTGTTTCTAAGAGTAGACTTAGATTTAGAACATTTGCAATCACAATAATATTTTGTCAGAGATTGCTGGAACCAATTTAACTTAACCTTTGTTTTTTATTTTCAGCCCTGTTAGCTGCATTCATTGGACATCTGCTGCACAACTATCATTACTTGAAGATGAGATGCGCCGTGTAGAACGTGTTAATGTAAAGCCTTAGTTATATAGTATATAAGTCTTCCACATTTTTTTGCTTTAACAATCTCTAAACACTGAAGATAAGTTCATTACCTCTTCAAAACAAGCAAAATCATCACTTCTTGTTTTGGCACATGCTTTTGAACTTTTCAGTTCGAGCTTCTTAACAGTTTTCTTGGTATTTTAGCATGTGAGGAATGAGTTCAGATTCTCTACTGGATTTTTCAATGTTGTCCTCTGCTGGATAAACAAAATACAGTGATGTTGATGCTTTAAAAATATATTTAATATATTTTAAAATATCAAAATCAGTGTCTATCCGTGTATTTTGAAGACACAACAGTAAAAGAACACAAAAGAAACCCAATAGAGAATCTAAATTCATGAGGAATAATTTCAATGTTCTTCCACATGTATAGTCCCTATGGCTTTTCTTTATTTCTTTTTTTTTTAATACACGAAGCTTTCTCCTGGTTAATTTTTTTAAACGAAAGAAGATACTGAACTTCCATATGAAATCAACAAACCAGTAAGTGATTTATTATATTGTAACTCTTCTATGAGCAGGTTGCCCTGATGGTATCAGGAATGGGAACAGCATCAATTGATGTTTTCAGAATGGTAAGAATAAAGAAACAAATGCAGGAATATTGAAATGTTTAAAGTAGCATGAAATGATAAAAAAATTTCTTTTCAGAATGTTATAACTCTGAATATTTCGTCTTTTAACTTGTAATCACAGATTTGACAATTCTTAATTTTCAAGCAGATTAAGTGTTGTAATAGTACTTCTCTAACATGATATCTATGTATTATTGACAGGCAAGTTCTAGATGGGAAAAGAGGCAATCAAAAGTCTTGGTTAGAACTCCTATATTCAATGTCTTCATTTTTATGTTTAATGTTAAAAATTTCACTTATTTACATGTAGTCAATTAATCTCATTATCATATTTATTTAATTCTCTCTTGAGTATAATATTATTATTTCTGGGTTGTTTCTGCATCCTATTATGTAAACTAAAAAAAATGTCACGGTACTAGAGGGAGATTGTGCTCAAATATTTCAGAATTCTGAGTTTATTAGTCCTGAGCTAATATTATTCACTTTTATAATGCTAGTGATCAATCAATGAGTGGTTTAGAAAATACCTATCTGAATAGACTTTTGTTGATATATTAATGAAAAATAATTTATGCATGACTGATTTAGTTTCAAGAAAAATCAAATATTCATGGAGCTTCTTGCAGGAAAAGGCAAAATTTAGAATGATGAAGCAAGAAGGTTCTGATAAGAAAAATTCATACTGGGACAATCTGTGGGGCAAACAAAAAGACTACCAAAGTTCAGGTACGAGGATGTGAAACTACAAAGGGGATATAAACTTCAAATTATTGTAAATTATTAAAATTTGCATTTTAGAAATCTCTGTTTTTTGTCTTTTTAGGTGTTGTATTGTTTTAGAACTTGGTTTTTTTGTATTTCTAGTTGTAGAAAATGATGAAGTTTTCAAATGGTAATTGTTTTGCAGATGAGGAAGTTGCAGAAAGAGCAAGAAGAGCTGCTTCAGCAGCACGAAGATGGAGGGAATATTCAAGGAAAGGTGTTGATAATCCTCTGACATTTAAACTCCCAGAAGCAAACCCTACCAAGGAAAAATGAACATTACTTAATTTACCTTCTGTATAATTTACTCCCATGTAATTAATTCATTTATAGCCTCTCATGAAACTATATGCATCAACTATAGTTATACAATATAAGAAAACTATTACTAACTCTTTTTACTTTTTTGGTTAAGTTAAGCTCGTCCTTTTACTTTTTTTTTTTTTCATAAACAGCTTTTTCTTGAATCATGGTTGTAGAATATTCTTTCACGTGTATCATAGCAGACGCATTCTTTTTCTTTTCTGTGCACAAATAATTGCAAACGAGTCTTCTCTTTGCAGATTCAAGTATGCAACCCAATAGACGAACATGAAATGCAAAATACACGACCAAAGCATAAACATTATACGAGGTTAATTATGTGTGATAAATCTTTTGCATAGCATATGAAGCAACTATATAGGATCGTTTAAGGTAACTTAACTTCTGGCTTGGTCTTAACGGAAAATGGAGAACTACCTGAATCTTTGTATGAGTGAGCAACTTTATGTTATAATCAGAAAATGATTAACATAATTGTAGCCTCCTAAGAGCACCAATGTTGTGGCCCATATCAATACTTGAGAGAATATACTTTGCTCGCACAAAAAGACGTTTCATACTTGACTTTTATGTATGGAGCTCCTCAATAATGTATATTTTGATGAATAATTTAGTACCAATTTGGTTCATGTGTAACTTCTTTTTGGTATTCAATGTCTAACTTCAACTTTAATTTGAAATACTCTAATCACATTGAGTTCGCCGTAGCAGGTACAGAGAGTCTTCAAGTCAGAATTTCTCACCATGTTCAACAATTTGCATCACCCGTTTATATGTAATTTTTTGAAAATAAAGATAAAATAAATAATAAGGATGAAAAAGCAATTATTTAAAATATAAATAAAGAGGCATTAAGAAGTAGTAATTATAAATTTTCCATTTGGGAATTGTATAATTGAATCCAAAAATATATTAAGAAGGGGATTTTGGTGAAATATACATGAAGAGTTAAAAATACCCATTGGATGATGGAATTTTCAAAACAATGTATACTTTTTAAATTCCTTGCTTAAATTAAAAGCTTGTGTATTTGATCACTCTCAAATTTGTTTAAAAGTATGAAAAAGTCAATTTGATCTAAAAATCGAGAAACACAATGATTAAAAAAATTGAATTTAATCTCTAACCTCTTTAAAGAATGCTTTTTGAGTATTGTCTGATACAATCATGAGACCCCATTTGGCAGTGGAGTTGCATGAGTGGATGGAAAGTGGAGATGACTTTGTTTTTATTTATCTTAAAGTGCCATAACAATGGGTCTTAACATTACATAATTCAACATTATACTAAAAGTGGCTGCATCCACTCGAGTGTAAATAATTACTAGCGGCCCTGTTTTTCTTCTTGTTTCTATCACTCAGACCCGGCCATTCATTTTTTTTCACTTAACAATATTATTTATTCAACTTGGGTTGGTGTGAGCCTGTGTCGACCACATCATTCAAAACCTATTGTTCAACCTATTGAGTTGTTCAGTTATCTAGAAAGGAGAAAACAAATAATTGAAGAAACATCAATAGTGTCTCAATGCACTTCAAAACAAAAAACAAACCAAAATTCTCTGGAGGTAGAGTTATGCTCCAAACAAGATGGAAAAATGGACCATTCATGTACCTTCTCTTCCTATCATATGCTTCATTTGTCAAACAAATTGATGAAAACTGCACATGGGAAAAATAGGGAAAAAGGGTACAAATTACAAAATATCACATTGGAAATGTATATGTACATGTATTATTGTTGCAGATAGAGTCAAACATATACATCTAAGGACTTTCAAAACATAAAAAACAACATTGTTGTTGCAGTTGACAATACTTTCCGTGGCGAAAGCCTAATAGATCGAATCACAGTCGTGATATTCGGAACTGTTACGCTTTTAAGTAGAAAGAGTTTGAATGCGACTAATAGTTATAGTTTTTAATCGAAAAGGGAAATCATTCATTGTTATCTTACACTAGATGCTACTGTATGAGCCCAGAACCTGAGATTATCCTTCATGTCTATCTCATTTCCTACAACTGGTACCCTCCAATTTAGCAATGGATTCACATATTTCTTTTGGTCTAGAACACCCCAAGCTTCTGATAAATAAGGCCTGCAAATCACAGTTTCATCAATGTTATGTTCTGAACTCACTTCTTCTGCATCTTCTCTTCCTAGCCTTTGCAACCCTGGAATCAGAGAAACCAATCTTGAGTCTTTGTCTTCCTCGGAAAACACAAAACCCAAATCCATAAACCCTTTTAGCTCCTTGAACTCAAGGTCTGAGAGGCTTCTTGTAGCTTTTCCTTTTCTGAAACTTCTTCTTCTTCTTCTTCTATCACTGTGACACACTTTTTTGGCAGTGACTACTCGTTCATCTTCGTGCTTTCCATTACCTTTTTCCAGTGGAAAATATCCCACTTCCTTCCCAGAAAGAATTGGCATCAGCTTCGGTGGTGTGAGCACAGAATTTGGTGATGGAAAATCAGAGAAAACACCCATGCTTGACCCCAGGTTTTGGTCACTAAGAGACCTCACTTGCAGTGTTGGAACTCTGAGGAGGTTTGAATCAAAAGGAAGCGCTTCCTTCACAAGGGACAAAGAGGTTGTGTCCGCTGTCGCATGAAAAGTTGACGAGGTTTTGTTGGTGAAAATTGTTGTCTGAAACCAGAAGGTATCAAACAGTTTCAGAACTTGTTCTGCATCCATTGCTTTGGTTCAAATGAATGCTGAGTAAAGAAACGTGTTTAGGGACAAGAAGAAGAAGAAGAAGAAAAAGAACCAATAATCAAGAATATTAATGCTAAAGGGCATTGCTTGATTGCCCCATACTTTATAGCTCCCATTTTATTGCAATGTTGGATATCTGAAGCCCTTTTCTCAAAAGATTTTGTTTATAAACCTATTATTTTAAAGAATTATGTTATTTATCATTAATTCTCAAAACAAATGTTTAAAAAACGAAAATATATAGAGGGTGTTTTCTCATACCTTGTCTTTCTAATTCAAAGATGTATGAATGGTAGCTTTTTTTAATTAAAAAAGAAATCAAACACACCCATAAAGTTTGAATTATTAAATCTGCATCTCTCAATAATGCAAATGTTACATTCACACTCTTTTTTTTTTTTTACTTTCCTTTATGAGAGTTAAGAATTTTATCTGTCAAATAGTGACTACCGTCTTAACTTCTTTTAAAAAATCAAACTACAGTTAAATGAATTGACTGATATTTTAAAGTTACAGTTAAATTTATATTTATTTGTCTTAATAGAAATGTATTTATTGAAAAAACAAAATTGTTTTAAAAAGTGATTTATCTATTTTCATTTTTAACCAAGGTAAATAAATTTATCCATTTTTTTATATGACTAGACTATATTCTTATTCAAATATCATTTGAAAGAAATATAGCAATATAAATATAAATTTGATATGATTTCAACACTCTTAAATGTGAAATGCCTTAATGAGTCAATTGCAAAATTAACTACAAGTATGTGAACATCAACATTAACCACACACATATTCTACAATTTTAATTTTAACGAGTAGGAAAAAAATGGTTAGAAACATATAAAAAATGGTTGAAACATTTTAATGTGTATTAGTTGTTAGGTGTTAGTTGAAGAAATAAATAAGTTGTGAAGGACATGATCAACAATTTTCTTCGCTCATTTATTTTGCAGATCAGTGAAGTCTTGTTCACTTATTTGTGAACTTATGAGAACTGAAATATGAATGTGAGTAGATTTGACTTCTGTATCCGACTAGGCTATTTATATTTATAGTTTTCTCTTTGATATATTTTTTTCCTCTTTACGTATAACAACGGGGTGCTCATACATAATTCTTTTCCTTAATATTCCGTGTTCGTATTTTTTAATTTTTAAAAAATTTAAGTTAAAATTAATAATAAATATATATTAATTTTTAAAATAGTTATTAAATATAAAATTAAAAAAATTAAAATATGTACATAAAAAATTTTAAAATAATAATTTAAGACAAGAAATTTTTAGAATAACAATTAAAAATAAATTATTTATAAAATAATTAACTTTTAAAATAATTAAAGGTAAAACTGATATTATGAAATGTGGATATAAAAAAAATCATCTTTATATATTAATATAGATTTAATAATAAATAATTAATGCCTAATTTAAAGAGTGACTAATATTATTAAATAAAAATAAGGCTAAAATATTTTTTTAGTCCTTAGATTAAATTTTATCTGTCCCCAAATTTAAAAGCATTATTTTAGTCCCTTAAATATAATTTTGACATTTCAAGTCCTTCAAATTTAAATATAATTCTTTTAGTCCTTCAAATTTAAAAAGTTTAAAAATTTATAAACATAATTAACATATGTTTAATTTGAGAAAAAATGTTTTATTAGTGTTTGAAATGTTTTCATATTTTTCTTTTTTACATTCTTCCTCTCTACGTGTAATAAAACAGAAAATTTAATAAAAGTTTTAAAAATTGTCATAAAGCTATTTGGATAACAGACATGAATATATAGATTATCTAATTACTAACATTTACTAGTTAAAAACATTTTCTACAAAACTTTTGTGCAAAGGGATAGATAGGATGAGCACCAGGTGTATAATGTAATAAAGACTTTTTATCTTGCTTTATTGAGATATTATTATTATAGCATTTATTATTAATTAGGAAATATTTTCTTAATCTATTTATTTATGCATATTATTTTATTGATATAATTATGGACAATATTTGATTGGATATTATTTTATGAACATAATTATGGACAAGATATTGATTGATATAATTATAGACATTATTTGATAAACATTTTTATGAGTGATATTTTTTATCTTTATTTAGTTAAGTGTATATATATATATATATATATATATATATATATATATATATATATATATATATATATATATATATATATATATATGAGTGAACATATGAATAAACTAGTTATGAGTTTCCTTGTTATACTTTTTGTTTATTTCTTAAAATGGTATCAGAGTCATGGATTATATTTTATCCTAGTAAAATTTCTTGTTTGTTAGGTCTATTGTTCCACTCGTTCTCAAACCACCCATTATTGTTTAGTACCATGCTCGACATGTATATGTCTCAGCATGAGGTGGTGTGTTGGAAGTCTCATATCAACTAGAAATAAGACAATTTCATAGTATATAAGTAGATGAAAATCTTATCTTACAAGCTGGTTTTGTGAGGTTGAGTTAGGCTTAAAGTTTACTACTTAACATGTTTCATTTAACTTGATCCATATCAATTACGATTTTATATTCTTTTAAAATAAAAAACATAAATATTTTTTAACACTAACTTTTAACTTCATGAGTATCCTAAAACTTTCACTCATGGACTTACAAACAAAGTTTAGGATTAGAGATACAAGACTTTTAAATTTTGAAAGAGGATATAGATTTCAAGCTTCCCTTAGTAACTTCATTAAGTGGAGCATTTACAAATAAGGGTTAAATATGTTTTTAATCCCTAAAATTAGACACAAAAGTGAAATTAGTCTTTATCTCAAATTTTATACATTTTGGTCCTCAAACTTAAACAATGTATGGATATAGTCCTTTTTAACCCAGCGATGTCAACTTATTTTACGTGTTAAACAATGTTCCATGATTTCATTTGTGTTAGAATGTGTCAAATGGTGTAAATAGTTCAAATGCCTACTTGAAACGTCATTTAACATGCCTATCTGAAACAATTCTACGTTTTGTCAAAGTTGGTAATTATGTTATCATGACACCTTTTTTTTATGTTTTCTCCTTTAAACATTATTCCTTTGCACCAAAATTCTATTTCAAGCATGCTTTTGTTCAATTCTACTTGCATAAAACAATTTTATAGTTGTTGTTTAATGCCTTTTAGTAATCCACTTAGTTATGTGTTTATCTTTAGAAATGGAAAATAAACTCTCTTCGTAGGTATTGTCTAAACTTAATCCCATTTTCATGAAAAATTTTCATATTTACTAGATACATGTATGAATATAGATAATACTAGATGTTTTCAATTGGGTATGAGGACAAGAATCGGTATGTACATATCCAGCCCATCCTCGTTCTCATACTTGTGTCAATATATATTTCGTCATAGTTTACTAGGTAATCTAATATATATATATATATATATATATATATATATATATATATATATATATATATATATATATATATATATATTATCTTCTTCCTCCCTTGTTTGGTTTATTCTATATTTTCAAAATTCACAAATATCTCCAAGGTACTTTTTTTCTTACCATAACCTTGATTACACTTTTTTTTTGTGGTTATGTTAAAATGGTGTATTATTAATTTTAATGAATAAAATAGAGTTTAGGTTTCACATTTGATTATTTTTACTACTTTTTAATATTTTTATTTATTGTTTATATTTTTTTCACATAAAAAATTTGACTCTAAATTTCAAGTGTCCAATCGCGTAATCATTCGTTTACTAGGTAATATATAAACTTATCTTCTTTGACTCCTTTGATCCTTAACTTTTTTTTTTTTTTTTTTGGCTAAAATAACTTTCATTATCTCTCGATGGTTCGATTATTTTGATATTTGTAAAAAATTTAGAGTTTTTCAAGATATTTTCGATCTTATCCTATTCTTAATTATACAATTTTTTTCTTTTTATGATTTTATTAAATGGTGTATCAAATCGTTTGATTTTTATGCTTTTTATTAATATAAAACTGTATTATATCATTAATATAATTTTTTTTAAATAATATATCAATTTAAGTAACTAAACTAATAACCTATTAACCCATTTATTTATTGAATTTGGATTTTTAATCAATAATTTATTTTAAGGGTTAAATATATTTTTAGTTCTTAAACTTTAATCCAAAATTATAATTCGTCTTTGTTTGAAATTTTAATACAATTTTGTCATCAAACTTAAAAAATAAATGGATATAGTTTTTCTAACTCAATTGTACTAATTTTTTTTTATGTGTCAAGCGATGTTTTGTGTTAGCATTGAGTTTTTCACCAGTTGGTAGAGTTTAGTTCAAATGTTAGTCTTGAAGGCCCTTTAACACGTAAAAATAGTTAAAACTTATGGGTTAAGCGGACAATAATAATATTCAAGGATATATATATATATATATATATATATATATATATATTCATTTACTTTTAAAGTTAGTAGACCAAAATGTATCAAAGTTTAAAATAGGAACAAATTCCAATTTCATATTCAAGTTTAGGGACTAAAAATATATTTAACTGTTACTAAAAACTCCACATAAATATTGAACTTTGATTTGTCCAAGTAAATCACTAGTTAAATTTTAATATAATAATTAAAATAAGGGTTAAACATATTTTTAATTCCTAATCTTGAACGTTTAATTGGAATTTGTCATGCCCTAATTTTGATACATTAAACTTTGAAAATAAATGGATAAAATCATTCTAAGTCGACTATGAAAATTTGTTTGACGTATCAAAAGCAAAATAAACTTGAACAAAACTGAATTCATTAACATAAAAAGACTGAATTCATTTTAAAAGTTTCAGAATAAAAAGTTATTAAACTTCTGAACAAAAATAAATTTCAATTTCGTATATAAATTTAGGACCGAAACATATAAAATTTTATTTAATTTCATAAAATAAAACATATTTACCCGATGCTAAAGTAAATCACTTATTGGGAATCCGATGCTAAAATACGTTAACTTTTTAAAAAATATTGATATGGATATTAAAATTCAAAAGGAAAATAATTTAAAAATTTGACAAAAATGCACAACATTTAAATAGATAAATTTAAGATTCAACTAGGTGGGTAATGTTTACATGTAACACAACATTTATGTAACGCATGAAAAGGTGCATTGTGGGTATTATAAAATTAGAGAAACATTATTTATTATTTTCAAAAATTCAAGCGTCTTTCTCCAAAATTTTATATATATTATCTTATTTTAATAATTAACTTAATTTTAATTTTGTATATTTATTTAAATAAAAATATGAGTAATTAACAGACCAACTCTTTGGCCTAGTAGCCAAGCCTGTTTAATATAAAGATTATGTAGATCTAGTTGAAAAGACTTGTATTAACATTATTTTAAAAATTTTGGTCACGTGATACAGTGTTCATATTTATTTTTGTTTATACTTACGTTACATGTATACTTTTAAAAATAGTCAGATAATAAAAATAAATACTTTTAATAAAAAAAAATGAAGTCATAATTCGCCTCTTATTAGTGTGAACATGAAGTTGTGGAGAATCACGTGTTGCCAATGCCTTTCACAAAGAGACAAAAGATTCAACAATAATTGCGATTTCTTTGTCACGTGCATAATAGAATATGAACACCACACTTAAATACACATTTTACCTACTACTTTTCTATTTATTAACTCTGCTCTTTTTATGCCATTTTTTAGGTTTTGAGAATAAAATAGCCTTAATTTTAATTTTAACAAAACATTAATTTATGTTTAAAACAAAAACAGTCATATAACTTTTTAATAATTCCCCATTTTCTACAAATGTTTAATAACTCCCACAATAAATGTCATTTCTTCCTTCAACTACTCTTCCAAAACTACATAAACTTCTTTTTAAGTATACAGTTAGGTAGACACTTGTCAACCTGTTTTAAAATTCCATATATATATATATATATATATATATAATTCCTTTTATTGACTATTAGTTTTGTTTAGTGGTTATTTATTTCATACAACATTTAACTATAGTTTGAGTAGCCTCTTTGAACATATTTTCAAATCTTTGAAAGCAATCTTTTATTGTGGTTGTTACCCTCTCTTTTTTCTACAACCATGACAAAAATGCAATATTCTTTCCCACTCTTTTGAACATAATTTTTTATTAGTTAAAATTTATAAAAAAATACGAAATAAAACTATGATTTAGTTATTCTCTTTTATATATGATTTTTCGATTTTTAAAAGATTTTAACTAGCAGAAAATGTAATAGAAATAATATGACATTCTTTAAATTGTATAATTTATTCATATAATAAAAGATCTATGTTTTTTCTTCATGTAAAAAATAAATAAAATCGGATTAATAATAATCAGTACGATGAACAATATTAGTATTTCGGAAATACTATTTCTATAATCTTTCGTCAATTAAACAACAGAATCGACCTTTATATGTGAAAAAGAAAAGGAGTTGTATTCTTAAAATGATGGTTATAAAAAGAAAAAAAAAAGAAGAAGCAACAAGCCCACATGTGACAATGGAAATGGGCCTCACTTGAAAAAAACACTTATAAATTATAGGATAATGCATGTTGGACAAGAAGAGAAAAAGCATATGATGTATGGGAGAATAAATTTTATGGATATTTTTTCTGTAAAATTTAAATTAAATGATAACAATTAATTTAATTTTTGATTCGTGCAGAGTTATTAGACTTTAATGCTTATCATGAAAATTTGGTTTTGAGAATATAATTTTTTATTTGATGATTTTTATTAAATCTTAATTGATAATAAAAAATGTTTTAAGGTAAAGAACTGTATTCAAAACATTATATTCCATTCTTACAAATTAAGTTTGATTAAATATAACCATTTTGTCTCCTTAAAGTGTCTCAATACAAAAAGCGATTTAAATATATTTTATTTTAACGGAGTAGTGACGTTTAAAAATACTTGTAATCGAATTGGGATAATGCAAAAGAACTTAGATTGACAATTAATTAAACTTAAATTTTATTAATAATAAGTGTATAATTTAATTACACTGTAACTTTAATATTGTTGTTTTACTTTAATCATAAAAGTACAGCTTTAGGGAAAAGAAAAGGCACTACAAACACTTTACAATGCATTTACTTTTGTCCTCTCATTCCTTCAATAACCAATGCGACAAAATTAATTTTATTTACTCATCTAATTAACTATGTTTGAGGATCAATAATCTCATGGTTAGACAAATAACAGCCATTAGAAAACTTCATAACACTCTTAATTACATAAGAATTAGGTATAATTATATTCATTTACTTTTAACTCATAAAACAAAACTAATAATAAATTCATAGATATAATCATTCTTTGGATTGTACAGAGCCAAGCCAACGATAAATTTCTACTTTTCGTGCATTTACACAGTCAACAATTGAAACTAGTGAATAAAAATGCAATTACTAATGAGAAAAGGAAAAGGAAAAATCAGCATTCAACTACATGAAAAATTATAATGTTATCCTGCTAATACTTTAAATCCGTTAATCACATAAATCTAAAATAAATAAATAAATCTTGTAATGCAGACAATAATATTAACAAATATTTAAGAACAGCAGCAATAATAAGTAGTTAAATTATAAAATTAATTTTATACGTTAGAAATTGTTTGAATGGATTAAAATACACTAATAAATAATACATTTATGTTAAGTCGGAATATAGAAAATTGCATAAAACAATAGGTGAAGAAGATGAAGAGTTGTTTAAGGAATTATGGAAAATAAAAGTTTTAGCATTACATACATTTTTTTTTTGGCATGGAAAGTGTTGTTAAACCAAGTGCCTACCAAAGATAATATAATTAAAAGGGAAGTCACCTTACAAAATAGATAATGTAAAATGTATCAATTATTAGATGAAAATATAAATCATACATACAGTAAAAAATTTAAATCTAAGTCAAGGGGACAATTAGAAGTTAGTGAACTATGTAAGGCCCAATTTTCCTGCCCTAAAGCTTTAAAGGCTGCCCTTGAGTTATTGGGCCTTAGAGTTGGCCCAAAAGATAAAGCCACCGAGTCTGACCTAATTCCACACTTTTCAGATTTCTGCTACCTTGGTACTTAGAGCCGCAGCCGCTCTCTCTCCGTTAGGATTCCGCTGTGTTGTACGCCTTTCGTTTGGTCCCGTTTGGCCCCGTTCTCAGCTCATGTAAGTGCTCTCTGACTCATATTTTCCTTCCTTGGCCTGTTTTCATAAGTTGTTGTTAGGGTTCCGAAATGACCCACTCTCACACTGTTTTTCCAGCTTCGAGCCCGTTCCTAGAAGCTGTTCGTACTCCACGGTTTGGGTGTCGAGGTTTCCAGCTAGCTTGTCCAGGTACAGGAAGCTAGAACCTCTCTGTTAATGTGTTTGTAAACTGTTTTGCGGTACATTTTTATGATTCTTGAACTTGTGTGTTGTTGAGAATGCTTGAGGTGGTTGGTGTTGTTGTTGGCATGTGTAAAATATGACTGTTCCAAGCATGGCAGTGGCGGCGACTGTTAAACTTGCCCAGGCGAGCCTGTCTCGCCTAGGCGAGGTGGGCAGAGGCTCGTCCAGGCCTTCTCGCGCAAATGGCCGCCTAGGCGACTCGCTCAATTTCGAGCAAGCGAGCGTCTCACCCAGGCGAGGCGAGTCTCGCCTAAGCGAGAACGTGCGGAGGCTCCTGTTCCAGATTCGCGAACTCTCGCCTAGGCGGTGAGGACTCGCCTGAGCGAGAGACTCTCGCCTGGGCGAGGCTCCTCAGCCTGAGCGACGGGTTGAGCGAGAATGCGTTCAGTTTGGGGTTTTCTTGTCTTTTGGTGGTTGAACTGTGTTCTATTGTACTATTATATGATGGCATGGGGGGGGGAAATGAGTATGCATGTTGGGAGGAAATTATATGTGGGGGAATTGTGAGCTTGGCATGATTTCTACATGAATTGTATATGAGAAGTTGGGTACATATGTATGTGCGTGTGGTCACCAACTTGGCATGAGCAACAATGAATCTTGGTGGTTGGTAAACCTTTGGTATGGTTGGTATGAGGAGAAACATTTTACTCATGATTGGAAATAACGAGTTGGTAATGATTCAACGTATGAGAAATGGGGAATTGTTATGGGTTTTGGTTTGAAATCTTATGTGCAACGTATGTATAAATTCTTGCTTGTTTATGTATGTTGGTCCGTGTTAGTGCATAATTCCTTGGGGTCTCTAGGTGAGACTTTCAGGGTTGCGCTTCAGTGGTGGGGACATAATTCCATGGCCCCTGTTAGTGGGTGTCCATGGTGTGCCCCATCTGTATAACTAGGTAAAGATTCAAGGTAAGGTTGCATCCTGACACTCTAAGGAGTCAGTTAGTCTCACCTAGAGCGGACTGACTCCTGTGATGAGGGTAGTAGGAGGCCTGAAATTCATTAAGGGCTAACCTTGTGGTGAGGGAAAATTGATTCATGGTAACACTTGTAACACATAGCTCGGGGGTGAGCAGAGGTATCCACCACAGGTGTAAGCATCTGCTGAATCCGACCAGGTTATACGTATTTGGATGAGTCGAGTCGAGTCGTAGTGTATTGATTGAAAAGTCATAACATGCTTGGTTGTTGTATGGACACAGGATGGTGAAAATATATTTGACTGTATGATGAATATGTTGTCGGCTCTAGCTTACCCGTTTTGTTGTATGGTTGTATTGTATGTGGCTACTCTTTCTCGCGATGATCATCAATGTGATTGATGGGAGTAGATGGGCGAGGTTCTCGTGGTCTGCAAGGGAATGGCGATTCCGCTACTTAGCCATCTGGGCTGAAGTTTATTTTCTTTCCATCTTGGTTCTTTAGGGCTACGGCCCATGTATTGCCTTATGCTTTACCACTCTATTCTCTTTTGTTAGACTTGTATCTGGTTTCCTTTGGCATCATGGTGTGTCCAGGTTGTAGGGGTTGGGTTAAGGACCCCAGGACTATGCTACAGTACCATCCTTGTGTGACGTTTCCTTTAATTTCGCTTATTAATTAAATGGGACGTTACAAACTACAATTCAAGAATGTAGGAAACAAAATATAGGAAGGGTATGAATAACAATTATATATCTAGACTCTATGGTAATAAATAAATTTTATTTATTTATCAAAATAGAAAGGTGGATGCATAAGAGATTGTTCAGATTCATATTGGTATTTTAATCCAGTATTATGCACAAATTTACTAAAAAAAACAACATCAATAGCACATAAGAGAGGGTATAAAACTACAATATATTTTGAGAGGATGTCCTTGGGTTTAAAAAGTGTAGATAGACAAAACGAAGATCACATAAGCAAAGTAAAATAAAATTGTCAATAATATCAATTCAATGAACGAATTCAACACAAGTAACAAAGATATTTTCAAACTGGTAAGTTTTCTAATAAGGAGGAAAAGCAAAGGAAGGAAACAAAAGTATTAAAAGAATAATTGATTAAATCTAAAGACTCAGAGTTTTCATAAAAAGATCAAATTTTGTGAAAGTAGAAAGTATAATTATAGGTGTCAAAATAGATAAATTGACAAAACAAGAGGGATACCAATGATTTCAACAAAGGTAAAGCTCTCATCACTATAGGATGACCCAAATTCAAAATATCAAAGACAGAGCATCAATTTGTTCATCAAAATTTTTTTTCCTACTAATAGGGCCTTTCAAGTAAATTTGGAGAAAAGAATAATCACTTTCCAAATGCAATAACACATAACACCCAAGAAGAGGAGCAAAGAGAAAACAATAGCAGGCTTAGGCTACATATAGTGGAAAAGCAAAGAATAAATGTATTAGAGGATCATGAAGAGAAAATCACAACATAAAGACATACAACTTGAATAAAGCTTATGAAAAAGAGATTATTGCGTAGAGGAATGATGTGTCGAAATAGACAAGCCCCAATAATTAATGAGATATTGATGATAACAAAACAATTACTCTATCAAACAAGTAAGTCTCTAGTTAGAAGTGAACTCGTGTTAGACGACTAAGAGAGAACGTTTAACAAATATAATGATGCAAATGATTTGATCTATATGGCTTGAAGAACAAAATATTTTATCTATATTGTTGCTTGCATGCACTTAAATGATTAATATCCATATATCATGTATGTTAACAAAAGCAAGAAGTCTGACAAATGCAAAGGCCAACTTTTAGTATTAGATAGTCTAAACAGTAGATGAGTCAATGTGATAAACGAGTTCAAAACTTGTGTTCCCCAAGTTTAAAGCAATAGCCAACCCAAGTCTCTAGACAACCTAAGTCACTACATAACACAAAGTGTTAGACGACTAAGGTGTTAGATGACTCAAAGGGTTAAACGACTAAAGACATCTTAAGATATTAGATGACTAAGGTATTAGACGACCTCAATGGTTAAAATAATTATAAAGTGCTATGATAGTCTGATTATCCCTGATTGATCATGTGAATTGATATATTGATCTAAATGTTTAAAATAGAAAATTAATGATATGAGCTTTGATATTTATGAAAATTATCTTATGATAATTGCATTCCAAAAGAAGAAAGCTTTAGAAATCAAACGGTCAAGCAATATGAGCATCAAAGAAATTTTCTATGTGATTGATGAATAAAGTGTTTGATTGATTTAATAATATTATTGTTCTAACAATTCAAATGCACAATCAAGTTGCACAAAGTCTCATTAACAAGACAATTATGAATGTTGAAGAAAGAGCACAATTCAAATCAAGTTTAAGCTCAATAATAAAAGGAAAAAGGATATCCTAAAGAGCATTAGTTGATTCATAATTGAAGTCTTTAAGAATGAAGTTCAAAGTTCAAACTAAAAATCAAATTGAAGAATTGATCAAGTCATTCCATATCAAGAAGATTGCAAATGAAGAATTACAATTTGAATTCTTAACGACTATCAAATGCAACAACTATATAAAGGATGTAAAGACACACAAGAAGCACAACAAATGCATATTAAAAATATGAAAGTAATTAGAAATTGCATATCATTAGTTATTAGTAAATTAGGTTGAGAGCTTTACATATTGTATATCATCCACTGAGTCAAATTGTAATATGTGAGTTCTAATTGATAGTTGTTGATCTTTGGGATGATTAAGAATGATAACTGAAGAGGTTGATACTCAGTGTAGCTAGGAAGACTTGTACTCATGTACTTGAAGAGGTTGAAACTCATATTACATGGAAAGGATGCTACTCGTTACTAGTCAAAGGTTTTGATTAGTGGAATTTCTTATGCAGGCTGCTTAAGAGATTAGACGTAACCTCATATGAAGATGAACAATATAAATTTGTTGTGTGCATTTTCTTTATCCATACACTTTTACTTTGAGTTAATTTGCTTGTATTTGTATATTTATATGCATAGTTTTTGAATTTGTTTTCAGGCTTTATTCATCCTCTTCTATCGTCTCTGGTTCCTGCTCCTACTCTTTTTCCCTCTTTTCCTCTAACTTTTCATCCTCCTCCAAACACCACCTTCATTGATACTTTGTTATTGCCAGTGTTACCGATTTCGATTCTTCTCTTCCTCTTCCTCCTGATTCTCTTATTTTCCCCTTCTTTTCATCTATTTCCACTTAATATATAAAAAAAGATCATCATATTTAATGGAAAATTTTTCATCCTTTTTACTGACAAATTTATTGCACATAAATCCATTGATTAAGAAATGTAAATTATTGACAAATTTTATCGACGAAATTTAAGACATAAATAATTACCAACTAATGTTATCAATGAATCATATTTCTTGTAGTGAAATTTATCAACAAATTTTATTGACACATTTTACCGACTAATTCATTATCGATGCATATTTCTATTAATAATTTAAATACAAAAATTCATTGACAAATTTAATTTTAACAACAAATTTATTTCCTTTAGAAAAAATTTGTCAGTAATTACAAGAATTCTAGTAATGTTATGCAATATTATTTCTAAAGTTTAATATTAGCTAAGATGGTTCTAAAATTAAATTTTGCTACTTATATTCGATTAAGCAGCCTGAACTTTGCACCCTGAGACTTTAAAAAAATGTTTGACGTAATCCCTTGTGATGCAATTTAAAGGAAAAGTGGATGGAATGTAATATTAACAATGCTTTAATTCATCATCTCAAACTTCTCAGGATTTTCCATTGTCTTTCCATCTTAATTTTCCCAAAAGAATTAGGTGGATTTTAATTTTCAATGCTACGAATTCAAAATGAATTGTTTTCTTATTTAATTTCCAACCACCACGTTCAAGGAAGAAAACAAGAACGTTATATATTACTTAATCCAATAGCTATTTGGATCATTATCACAAGTTAACTAAAAAACCATTTATATTGTCTTCATGTCAGACTTAGCATTTTTATAATAGTTCATTATCAACGCTATTATTACTTAGTACATAACACATTGTCTTTAATATTAAGTATATATATATATATATAATATATAGTACCTAAGAAAAATAATGGTCTTAAACAACCAGTTGGCATAATAACAGGATATGATTGCAACTGTTTAATTATATAAAAGTCAATTAGACCAAAGGATAATGAAATCCAAGCGAAAGAATCGGACCAATAATTACTCATTTACAAAATTAAATGTCTTCATTCATGTATACGTAATGAGACTTTATTATTTATTTATTTATCATTGTTTTATAATAATTGTTTTTGTTTTTATAAAACTAATTAACCCCTTTTCAAAGGAAGTTTATAGACCAAAAACCGGCATTTATTGCCCTAAGTGACAAAACATCAATTACAGTTTTCTTTTACTATTAATTTAGGGTTTTGTCTCACAAATTTTATTGTGTAAATGATTTACCAGTTTTCTTAATTAGGTTTTGTTTCTAGCAAAACCTCATCACGAAACAGGAGTTCAGCACACAGTTTATTCAAAGATGTTAGGGCATCAACCAGAAAAGAAAAAAAAAACAATATGTTTTCATTGGACTTAGTGAAACTGATTTTTGTTACTTAAAACTTCTACAAACTATGCTTTAAATTAACAAGAGTATTATTTTGAAACGAGTATATATTTTTGTATATTATCAGTGTAAAATATTTTAGATAAAGATTTAATAATCATTGTATTGTTGTATCACATTACTATATAGGATTATATAATAAAATAGCATTACTATATATGATTGTATAATAAAATAGTTAAGTTTTATTAGATGTTAGTGTGATAATATTTCCATTTACAGTTTATACAAATTATTCTTTTGTATATACACTTGCAATTTTAGAACTAAACCATTTTCTATTGTGTGAATAATCATTTTGATATAAAAATAAAATTTATTGTATTTATTGATTTTTGTAAAACAATCTTAATTGACGTATAATATATAAGCAACGAATGAATGAAATAATAAAATTGAAAAAAAAAGTATTCGTTGTAAAAGCTTTTAAAATTAGTTATCTGAATGGTTTGTAGTAAAAGTCATGGAAAACAAAATCAATGGAGCCAATAAAACTGATAAAAAATATTCAGGTTAAAAAAGTAATGAACTACTATATATTTGAACTTTTTCTTAGAAGCTAAAATATTAGTTTTATTTTACTCATAAACTTGTTACTATTACTAAACATGATTATTATTAAAATATTTAATTTGTAATGCATATTTGATTTAACCTTTTTATATGTAAGATTAAGAACCTATGTATTTTTATGTTTTAATTTTGTTTTTAGTGTAGTAAAATCTTAATATTATTTTTAATATTTTTTATATTTTAATTGTTAAAATAAATTTATTAACATTTACTCGGTTCGGATTAAATCATTAAATATTATACTAATACTTTATTTGTTATTAAAATAATCCAAAAATAATAATATTAAATATATTAGTTAAAACTTTAAGTTAAGTTTGAGTAAAAAATGTTTAACAATATTAATAATACATAAGTTAATTGTTTTATGATAATAAGAGTATAAACATGTTGGTAAAAGAACATGTCAAGTTACTCTTTGTTCATGTTTAAGTTGTGTTAATTAGAGATAATATTCATATTGAAGAGGTATCTAAGGTAAAAAATGTTTTCAGATTTCAAATCATTTTTTAACTTTGACATTTTAGAATACTATCCAACACTTTTAAATGCGTGTTTGACATGTTACATAAATGCGTTCATACCTTTTTTAGATATAGACACTATTCTGGTCACCAAAATTTCAAAAAATTGATTTCAATATCTTTTGTATCTTATAATATCTGAGTTTGTTTATTTTTTCTTGTTTTAAGCTTGCAAGTCTCATTTCTTTTAAATATTTTTGAATGTCCTTTTTTTAGTCTCTGTTTAGTTCTAAAATTATAAAAAAATGATTAATTATACTTTTTAGTTTATATATCTAACATTTAAAAATTCTTTTGATAGAATTTAGTGAAAAAGGAGAGTTAGAAGGATAAATAACAAAATAAGGAACAAAATTAATGAATCAAGATAGTTAAATCTCTATTCTTGTTTTTAAAGAGAAAATCACAAAAATGTGGGTGAAAGAAAGCTAATTCAACCTTTATGATTCCTTACTCCAAAATAATTTATTGTGTAACCAACCTTTTTTCCTACATTATTTTTTTCAGGAGTTATTTTATTTAATTTTTGTGGATTTCATTGTACCACATCACTTTTAAAATCTTCTTGTGTGTTTACTTTAATATAAGAGTGTTATAAAACTCGTATTGTTAATACTTTATTTTAGTTGCTCCTAAGTGTATATTTTTAAGAGAAAAAGATAATTTTTTATTCTTATGACTCAGGGTCTTAAAGACTCTCAATCTTATCTTTTTTGTGTCATCTCAGCATATTTCAATGGAAAAATCTTCCTATGACCCAAGTCATAATATTATGATCTAATATATGAGCTCAGCAATGATAATGTATTTAGTGAGTCAATTTTTTACTACCAAAATTAAAGAGAGTAAGTAAATTCTCACCCAACAAGCTTTACTGAACACTGTTTTACATGATATCCTTCTATTGTAAGAGATTAAAAAGATAAGTTATTAACCTGAAAAAACAGTCAATAAATAATTTATATAAAAAATTAGAACGATTTAATATCATCTTAGATCTTTGAAATAAAAACGTGTTTATTCTATTAAATTTTGGAAGATATTATGATTCAATAAAATTTACTTACATAAGTTGGGAGAAGTTGAAATATAAATATTAAAAATAAAAACTATAACAATGAAAAAAATATTTAATAAAATTTAATCCCAACAATAATCACATATTTCATCAAATGTAATTTATTTTAAGTTACTATCTTAACCCCATTTCTTCTTTGATATTAAATATAATATAAAAGTTACTATAGCTCATAGTATTATTTCATGACTATATATACACTCAATTTAAAATTAAGCATAACTATGGTTTCCTTGTCAGAAAATCAACCGTAACTACTTCCATAGTAAATTAATTAAAAAAATAAGCATTGTAAAATCAGATACCATCATGTGATCGTGACCTATGATTTGATCCCTAACAAAGAAATTCAAAACTATAAAAACATAAAATTAACAACCATATCTAGGTTCAAGAGTTCGGCTCAACACTAATTAAATCAATAAAAAAAGAAATTCAGTCCAATTCTTATTTAAAAGTACTTTATTGTTTTCACACTTCACTGAAAAATCTCAGAAATTTCACTTGTTAGTTTTAATACCACCCAACAACAACCCAGAAAACTCAAAAACCACATGCACACACATATTGGTATACGATGCCGTGTAACCAAACACAACCTACACAATTTGAAAATATGAAACATCGCACACATATTTTACTAACCCTACCCAATAATAATACCCTATACACATTCAAACATAGACTAATAGGGTGATGACAGAACAACCAATGAATGAATCGAAAACATTGTGTGTCATGAACCTAACCTCACCAGATAAAACCCCTCCCATGTAGCAGTGTTTTATTAATTGGGTATTTGCTCGCACGTCCACAATAAACTACACTGCTGCCAATCTGTCACCATGGCGGCTCATATTAAACACCAACCCCAACCCCTTCTCTCTCACTCTCACTCTCACCTTTCTTCTCTTCTCAACCCAATCCTCATTCATCAATTCACAATTTCTACAACATAATAATTTCTACAAACATCCACCACCCAGATTCAGTTTCACTCCAAACCCGTCATGTATCACCGTAGATTCAACAAACCAATACGTGTGGCTAACCCAGATGAGCCCGAGCCCGAGCCCGAGCGCGAACCCACATCAGAACCTGGGCCTGCTTCTCCTTCTTCCTGCGATGACACTAAAACAGAAGCACCGTCACCTAAGAAAAGGTTTGTTTTTTTTTTTCTTTATATTTTTTTTTTGTCATGGGAATTGGGGAGTTAAATGTTGAAAGGTTTACGTTCATGGCACCGTACGTAGGAGGGAGATGAAGAAGAGGGTGGTGACGATACCGATCGGTGACGTGGATGGATCTAAGAGCAAAGGAGAGACGTATCCACCGTCCGATTCGTGGGCCTGGAGAAAGTACGGCCAAAAGCCCATCAAAGGCTCCCCTTACCCAAGGTATTTGCTCTATTATGTTTACCACCTTTGCAGGCATACATTCATTTACCTTAATTGTTTTACTTAACCATCGTTGTTTAGCGAAATAAATCACATGCTAGTTTCAAGGATGATAATAATTGTGCTGAAGAATGCTAAATATCTTTTGGAAGAAGAACCAATTTACTACTTAATCATATAATTTGAAGTTCTTTCCTAGAACTGGAAGTGTGTGGCTGCAGCCGCCGTGGCCGCCGCCGTGGGAAAAACCGGCTGAAGGCGGCTGTGCTAAAATGCGGATCGGGGTTGTGTTGTGGTGGTAGTTTGGGTGTTGTGACCGCACACGCGACCTACGAACCGCGTTGCCTTCACGCCACAATAATTATGGAATATAAAAATCAGGAGTCGGAAGCCGTCATTTTCTATGTTTGATCTTTTTGTTTATGAAAGTGGACATTTTTTTCTTCTTTTCAGTTTATCCCATTTCGTTTTTATCACTGCGTTTCACGGGCTTCACTTGGATAAGAGCATGCATGTTTTTTTCGTGCAACATTGTGTTCATCAGTTAGAATAACTTCCAACTAAATAAAAATCAGTGCATTTGCCGAAAAATAGTTAACTTATTTATTATTTTGAATCATATGATGTCAACTTTGTATTTAACGCAAAAATAATTACAGCCATTTGTAGTGGATGTTGTTATTGCCTATTCATTTTAATTTCATTTAGTTTAAATTTTGACAATTTTTTGTTAAGTGTATAAAAGTTTGCAAAGGGGGTTCAGGATTAGAGATTTAGTTTCGAAAAAATGATTAAAAATTAGACATTGAATAAGGATTAATGAGGGAAGAAAAAAATGAAATAAAAATTTGGATTGAGAAGCACGCGCTTCAGATAGGGCAAAATTGATGAAAGTGGCATTTTCGCTGGTTTTGTTGGATCATCATCCCAATCCACATCACTCTTCTCTCTCTTAATTTTTCTATTACGATTTTTTTTTTCTTTTCATTCACAATAATGTTGAATTGGTTAAACAATTAATAATTAATAACAATAAATTTGAATCTGAAAACGCAGGGGATATTACCGATGCAGCAGTTCAAAGGGGTGTCCCGCAAGGAAGCAAGTGGAGCGAAGCCGTGTGGATCCCACAAAGCTCATAGTCACCTACGCCAACGACCACAACCACTCCGTCCCCCTCCCAAAATCCAATTCTTCCGCCGTTTCTGCCGCCGCCTCGCCGGCCGAGTCCGCCACCAGGTTCCCGCTGGAGGAGGAGATGGCCGTGTTCTCAACTCACTCCGATTTTGAACTCGCCGGCGACGCGGCGGTTCTGCTCAGCCAGTACCACTTTCGGTGGTTCGATGACGTGGCGTCCACCGGCGTCCTCGAGAGCCCGATATGCGGCGAGGTGGATGACGTGGCAATGCCAATGAGGGAGGAGGACGAGTCGCTCTTCGCCGATCTCGACGAATTGCCGGAGTGCTCGGTGGTTTTCCGGCGGGGGAATATTCCGAGGAGCAGCGCGATCCGGTGCGGCGGCATCACAGGATAACGCGGCTGGACCCTTTTTCTTTCGTCCCGCGTTATTACGTAGTGATGTATTATCATATTCGCGGCCTGAAAATCGTGCGCTATTAAAAAATTGGAAACGTAAAGAAATAATTAAATAAATTAATTTACGATTCATGAATTTCTTTTTCTTTTTTTTTTTTGCCTTGCGTTGTACATTTGAATAATAAACAATTAATTACAGCAGGTTATCTTTTTCTGAAGAATTGTTGAGAATTGTTTTTTCTTCTGTACAGATTAGAATCCACATGCACCTCAATAGTGAAAGTTCACCATCATTGTTCCGAGATTCTCTCTGGAAAGACAAATAAGGATCTTATCCGTACCACATCTGAAATTTCTTTCATGTAATTTCAAATAGCAAATAGAAACTATTATATTTGTAAGATTAATCACCTATTTTAATTAAAATAGAAGTATAAAAAAATCTTTACAATTTTTGTATAAGTAATTATTGCCAAAATTCTACGAGAAAACTCTTGTTTGTTTATTTTACATGTAATAAAGTTTTGGATCCATTTTCGATCATATTGTTAAAAGCGTAGAAGGTTGAATGTATCTTTTACATGCAAAATTTTACGATTATCATTCCGTAGAGCTTTTTGAAGGAATGGAAGTAAAACCTATATTTTGCAGTCTTTTCCATGAACCGCTTATGGTCATTTGGAAATCCCTATCTTCTTAGCCAACTCTGTAGTCAATATTCTTGGCATTTCCTCCATTGGAAGTTATGCTTTGGATATATACTTGAACCTTTCCTTTCATGGTCCATAACGATTACAAACACAACAGGAACATACCTTGTGATGAACTTAATTATATAATAACTTTACACTTTAATAAACTGAAACAAATCATCTTATTACAACTTTCTTTTCTCGAGTCCTCTATACTATAATAATTTTAATTTTAAATGACAAGCACAAGATCGATGTCCTTATTTATAAATTCTTTCAAATTAAATAAATTAAGTATTTCTATGTTGATATCAAAGAATTAGTCATAAGGGAAATTTAGTTCTACTTGGATAAAATATTCAAATTCATTTGTAAGTTACATTTTTCAGAAATAACCCAAGTTTACTGTGATTAAAAAACCTATATTTGATGCTTAAAATTGGACGGGATTTTAATGCTCAAATTGTGGTAATAAATTTCCCATTTTCTGTAAAAACTACAGCAGACAACAGTACCGAAGGAAGGAAAAAACAGGAGAGAAAATTATAGTAATTTGGATTAAAAAAAAACAATATGCCAATATAGTAATTTTAGAAACATTCTTTTAATTCCAATCTTTATATTCAGCAATTAAAAAAACTTCAACCCTGACCATGTACAATCCATATGATATAACACTTCAACGAGACCAAACAGAAGGGCTCCATACCTTAACTTCAGTTGTAAAATAGATGGTCGAACTGCCACTAGCTGCATCATAATTAGAGAATAGCAAATATCAAGATCCTGCACATAAAACTTAAAACTATATGATGAACCTGGGTGTAAACCTATTTGTTTCAAACACGTTTTAGAATGACCGTTTTACGAAACATAAATCCTGCGTATGATGCTTGTGAATTGTAAACACTGTTCAAAATAATATGCAAGACTAGCCTTATTCTACACGATATCCCAATTCCAGTGTAGGCATTTACAAGATGAAACAGGCCATAAAAACCACTGCCATAGATGAAGCATCTAGTTCGAGCAGCATCCAATTTTCTTCAAAACTGAGGAATCGTCTTTAACGTTTATAGTCTGTCCTTTAGACGGGACAGTGGAGGAACTGCCGTTGTCGCCAGCCTCAACTGCTCTCTTGCTCACTATGCGATAAATCTGAGAAAGAACCTCAGTAAATGCATTTTCAACATTGGTTGCTTCTAAAGCAGAAGTCTCCATGAAGTACAGAGATTCCCTCTCTGCAAAAGATTTCCCATCTTCTGTTGGAACAGCAACAAGGTGTCGAAGATCTGACTTATTTCCAATAAGCATGACCACAATGTTGGGGTCTGTGTGATCTCTCAACTCTTTCAACCATCTTGCAGCATTCTCAAATGTGGCACGGCGCGTGACATCATAGACAAGTAAGGCACCAACAGCTCCTCGGTAGTAAGCACTAGTAATGGCACGGTACCTAATATAGCAGCACAAAAGTCAAATAAGTGGATTTATTGACAGCTACACCGATAGAGAAATCCTAAGTAACTATATTGTAACACAAATTTAGGTGTAGTTCAGCTTCTCATTGACATGTCATCAGAAACTTCCATTGTACTTGCAATGATCAGCATTACAGAAAAAACGAGGATGCTTTTTATAAGACAAGTTCAGCGCAGCATCTTAAGAAGTAGTGATACTGTTCTTTCCAATCAAATTGGAGTCTTACAATATTAATCTGCTCACTTACATACTATTGAACACTGATGTCTTTATGTTCATTTCATTTTTTAAGTGATAAAGAACTGATTTTAGGGGAGCAGGAGTTCATATGAACTAAGAAATAAGAAGCTCCCGTTTGACGTGAGTCAAATCAACTAGATTCAGCATCCCCATCATACATAACTCTACTTTCCATACATCTACTTAGGGTAAATATATTAATTATGCAACCAAGAATGAGCTCTTACATACGAGAACTTATTCATAAGCTTGAATATGAAACTTAATTGAGTAAGCTAAAAGAATAAAAGGATCTTATCTAATAGGCTGTTCCATGAAGGAATTAAAAAGAAATGTAACGACACTGTTTAAGGACTTAAAAGTAAAAAGGCTTTTGTTGAGATGTGTAGAGGCGTCCTCCCTTATAATTTTTTAATGCGTTCATATATGACTTTCAATAAAAACTTTGTCCTATTAATTATTTAATAAGCGGCCCGGGCGCTGCTTACCAATAATCTTTTTTTTTTTTTAATTTATAGAAAGGTCAAAAGCCACTTTTATATGCCCAAATAATATCTTCCAAATGTCCCTTAGTGTATTATAAATTATAATTATATAGAGATATTTTTAGGATAACAAACAAAACGTGTCAAACAAGTAATCAGCTGCACCCTACTATCCTAGTCATATAAAATCAAGACCTAGGTATTGAGGATAAGTTCACCAAGGCCACATAGATTGGAAAGGAAGAGGATTGCAAGATGCGTATGTATATTCAGAGCCAAATTGGACTGCCGTCCAAATAAGGGAATTTGAGGTAAAAATGACATATATTCCTAGGACAAAAGTTCAGGTTCTAGATGCTTGAATGTATATAACAATAAATTAGGAGAAAAATAAAAAGGCTGTGAAAACAATAAGATAATAGCAACTTCATGTTATGCTATATAATTTATTTATAATATAAGTTCCTATTTTGTTAAGGAACTTAATCATCAAAAGAATATGTCAGAAGCTCCTTATGGGTCACTCTAAATAATACAAAGAGTATACCTCACAGAAGTGACACTGTACATTGTACATTGTACAGCATGCTACTCACTATCAGGATATAGTGTCTTTGGCAAAACAAATAAGTTAGCCAGTAACTTATTTGACTAACTTATAAGCTAGTTTGACCAAACAAAAGTGTTTAGGTACATTAAAGTAGCCTATTTTAGAAAATTCTAATTTGTAAGTTATAAGCTACTTCAACTCATTTCTAGCTTTTGAAGCATATGTAATTTCCTTCCATTACTGTCCTTATATTTTAATATATATTTTTATTATCCTTAGAACTTTTTTACCTATTATTACCTATTTTTAATTTTATAGGGACAGAAAGAAACCTTTCTCGTCCCTCCCGTATTCACACTCTCTACATCTCTACTTGGTTGATCAATTTCTCTTTTAAGATATTGAATATTTATTTTAATTATTGCACAATTAAAAATATATATTTATCATTACAAATGGAATTAACTAATGTCTCATTACATAATCCTATGAGAAAATTATACAAAATAAAAATTATAAACGAGAAACTTGATGTAAAAGTAATTGAAATTGATAAATAAAAAAATTAAATTTACAAAAAAATAAAAATAAATTTGATTAAGTAATCATTAGATCAACTAGCTTAAATGAAATGTCTTGTCCAGAAAGAAACATATACATCTCTTTGAAAAATAAATGGAAGCACTAAATTTTTTAATAAAAATTGAATTATTTTTAAAAATCTAAAATTATAATTGCGTAATACTATATTTTTATCTAGAAAACACAAACTTTATTCATATAATTCATATAATGAGACTTACGTTATGCCATTTAACATTTACCAACTAGCTTATCATCTAGTTGTACCAAATACTTTCAAGTCAAGCAATAAGTTTATCTATGCGGGCATTATCAAATACTTTTAGTTAAATGGGAAAAAGAAAAATAAATAAATTTAAACTTGTGTGAACCACTTCACCTAATTGTACGTCTTGTTCTTTTCTTTGTCCAGTTTATCTTAGTTATTTTCTAGACGGTTTTGCACTAGACACCTAACCCGCTCACCAATTTTAAGCTGAAGCAATCAGTCTGGTCTATTTTTTAACCAAAACTTGAGGAAATGTTCCCATGAAACACCACCATTGAGTGGCCGTGGAATAAAGCCAGAAACTGTGTCAGAAGCTCTTTCCCATCTCAGCATCACCCCTTCACTTAACCAAGAACAGGAATCCTCCCCCCCCCCCCCCATCCTCATCATTTGTGCACTGCAAAATCAGGAACCTTAGCCTCATCATCCCCAATTAAGTCCATCTCTCTCTGGAAAATTTTTGGCAGCACACATTATGTCTGGCCAGTTTAGTAGTAGCACACATATTTGCTACCCAGTTTCCAGCATGCTCAAAACTGTACTGGCCAGGCCATCACCATTTAAGCCTTGTTTAGCCATCAAATGCTGACAGTTGATCACTAATATGAATATCTTTAATTTTAGATTTTATAATTATTTTTAGTACGAATGTGAGTGCAGCATAATTTATGCAGTGTATTTTAAGAAATAGCGGTCATCCCACTATCCTGCAATAGTATTTTGTGGTCAGTCACTCACTTCACACACCATTTGGGGTTAAGGACTTCGATAGAAATATATACATACACGCACACACTCTCAAGTATAAACAAAAATTTGAATAATGCAAATCAATATAGGAGGTGAGCAACGAAAAATTAAACAATTTATGATGTAATAAAGCAGTTTAAATGGTCAATTGGAAAATAACCTGTTACCACAACCAATCTAATGTTCTTTTTATCAATTGAAGCATTATCAGAACTCCAAATATACACTGCACAAGTGACCTTATGCTAAAAGAGGAACAAAAAATAAAAAATAAAAACTCCTAAGAGCTTGTCGTACTTCACATCACTATATCAACAAGGACTATAAGAAACAATCAGCCCTTTCCTAGCAATATCACCAAATGACATTCCAAGAAAACAAACTGCCCAGCAAAGTATCTCCTCAAACCAATAAATCAATCGATGTTAGGACGCGCTTTTGCATGTTTTTCAAACCACTAAACATTGATTCACGATGTCCATGCATTATTGTCACACTGACAAAAAAACATCCCTAATTCCAATTCCATATATAGACAAACTCAAATCGCACAAATCCACAAACGCAGTATCAGAGCAACAAAACTCCAATCCTTCACAACAACGTTATCGAATTAATCGACTAAATCAAGCAACCAAAACAGTGAATCAAAGCGGTGTCCAACATCAAAATCCGAACACTTGAAAACAGTAATAAGAAACAACAGCAGCAGCAAAGAAAGCAGTTCCAATGAAAATGACAGATCGAAGTTTGTAGAAAGAGTAATTGAATTGAAAAGAAAATAGACCTTTCCTGGCCAGCGGTGTCCCAAATCTGAGCCTTGATAACCTTGGAATCGATATTCAAACTCTTGGTGGCGAACTCAACTCCTATGGTAGACTTGGACTCCAAATTGAACTCGTTCCGCGTGAAGCGCGAGAGCAGGTTGGACTTCCCCACGCCGGAATCGCCGATCAGAACCAGCTTGAAAAGGTAATCGTACTCGTCATCAGCCTTGTACCCCGCCATCGATGGATCCTTCCAGAACCTTCTCCAACTCACTCTCCTCTAAGCTTTCAACTGATCGATTACGATGTTACAGAAAAAGAGAGAGAGTGAGAGAGAAAGGGCAAAGAAGGGAGGGAATTCTCGATTTGCGGAATTGGAATTTTGAATTTTCTTGCGGAAAGAGAAAAGGTATTGAAACTTAGGTTCTCCAAACAAGGTTGCCCTGAATTGTGGGGATCGTGTTCTGCCAAACCCTTTTTTCTTTCCTTTTCTTTTCTCTTCTCTTCTATTTCCTTTCTTTCTTTTATTTTTTTCTCTTCCAATTCCCTTGTTTTACCTTTACGTGTTTTTTCTTCCCAACATCTCCGTGATACTCGTTAGTGTGGTAATATCAATAAATTATTATTAAATTTTTCATTTCCTTTTTTTTCCCTAATTTATCAATATTTTTTATATTCCTTAATAAATATTTATTTCCAAAATTACTCCAAGTAATTTATTTTACTTCAAGTAAATTAAAAGGAAAGTAATAATACTCTAAAAAACAAATACGTGACTCATCGAGCTACTTGAATTCTCAAAAAGGTGGTTGGATATAGTATGCATAAATACGATAATTTTTTTTAAAAGTACAATTTCAAAATTTTGGACTTTTAAATATATTTATGGATATATTTTACTAGTACGAATCGGTAGATAGTAATTTTGTGGTAATGTTATTTATGTATTTATTGCATGAAAGTGAGGTACGCTACCAGTCAAACACTTTTTTTTATCGTTACAACCATATACTTTTAATAAGTCATTAAAATGTTTAGAAAAACCACTTGTATTGTTTTCGTTTATGTCATTGGTGAATGAAAAAAGGAAAGGAAAGAAATAGTATACATATAAAAAAAGTAAAAATAATTTTAAAAAATAAATAAAAATAAAGTGAAGAAATTAGTAATATTAAGAATATTGTATATATATTGAGTCATTGTTTTTATTAAATTATTTTTAATAACTCATCACATGATGGTGAATTTGATTAGTTGGTGTAGAAATGATTTATGAAAACTAGTACAACCTCACATGGAAAGAAATTGATTGTGGACACTTTTCCTTTTCTTTAAGAGCATGATGATGTAACATTTTTTAAGCTCTTTCTCTTTTCTTTCATAGATGAGTATTGGAAGTACTTACCATATACTTTGTGTTTGATACATTTTATTTTATTTTTGTATTGAATTATCAGTACTCATAAGTATACAGTAAACCATGAAAATTCAATTTTGATTATGGAATATAAATTATACGTAAAAAAATTAAAAGAATTGCATGTCTTTGGACTCGCATTTTTATTTTTTGTTTTGTTTGGTGAACTAAGATATTATTTAGTTGAGAATCAAGCTTTGGAAAGTGAATACTTTGAAGAAGAAAAAAAGCAATGAAGTGGCAATCTCATTGGCCACAATAATCTAACCCATTTCTTTAATAAAATGAAAATAAAAAATTGAGATTTAGTTTCTTTTCGATTTGTTGTTCACTAATTCAATTTAAATTTTTATATTATCACTGCATATATATTAAACATCAAGCTATTACCGTTAAGGTTATTCTATTTAACCCGTTATTCCACTCATAAAAGTCATTAAATTATTTAATAAAAACGGAAATTAGACGCATGATATATAAACTAAAATTGTGGAACTATTTTCCGTTTCGATATGAAAACTAATTTGCATGTGATTTTACGGTTTTATGGAACAAAAATACGAAAATTAGTAGGTGATGAATAAAGTAAAAGGGAAGTGCGAATAGGATGGAGCAAGACCAAAATATGATGACTCGAGAATAGTAAGACCCAATCAGGTAAACAAAACCCATTGGATAATTTCTTCCTTCACCTCTATCATTTTAACTTGTACCTTCATAAACTTTAAAATTCCAAATTTATCCTATAATTTAGAATTTTCAATTTTAGTTTCAAATTATATAACTAAGAGATATTCTAGGTAATATAATTAAAATATTATTTTATTTCAAGATGTATAATACATAAGACAAATTACAAATTTATATTTTTGAAATATAATTTCAAATAGTACATTATAAAATATAAAATTGTATTATGAATTATACAATTCATAACAATATATTATTCCAGAATGTACAATTAGAACTACACATCTCTAATTTGGATTAATCCAAAATAGAATCCACAATACAAATTTTTATCATGGATTATATATTTTGGAATACAATTTGAAATTTATATTCTGATTTTACATTATTAATATAAAATAAGGAATGTATTTTGAATTGTACATCTCAAAATACAAAATAAAAAGTATGTTATAAATCACATAATTTATAATGTATTTTTCAATAAGGTAAGCTTAAGAAAAAGACAACACGAGAAAGAATTTGTTGGTTCTTGCTGAAATCGTGAGAAGAATTATACTTGTAGAGGAAAAGTTCACACCACAGGAAATGGAACTCCATCTACAAACTTATAAGCAAATGCATTGTTGGTATAAGAAGAAGGAAAAAAAAATTGATCACTTTAATGGTTTAGTTACCAAACTGGGTTAATTTACTTTTATTACTACTAAAAGGGGTTGAATTTTTAAAATTTTACGAAATAGGGTGCAGTCGGATTTAGATTTAGATTTAGATTTTTAAAATTTTTAAAGTCATCCTAGTTGGAAAGACTTAGATTTATGTTGGTTCAGGTGTAATCGTATGATGCATGACGATTTCAATTTTTGTTCAAACTGAAGTCGTGAAGTCGTCGTACCTATGAACACTTCAGTTTAAAGCTTTTTTTTTTCTTTTATTTTAAACTGAAGTCATCACATATATGAAGGCTTTAATTTAAAATATTTTTTTATCCTGAATTGGTTTTTAATTTTATATTTAAAGTAATTTTTTTTATTCTATTATGTTGAATTAAATTTATTTTTTCTTTTTATTTTTAATTAATATGATGTTTGTAATTAATTTAATTAATTGAATACATGACAAAGATTACCGTAATAAAATTGAGATTATTTGTTATAAAAAATTGAATAAAGTGGGCAAATAAATAATTCAAAATGAAACAACATTATTTATATGGACAATTTCCTGTATTGTGACCTTTGTTATGATAGTAAGAATATTTTTTTGGTTTATACTTAGTTATTTAATCCGTTTTATTATGGATATGAGTAGTAGTTGACCTTCTTGATTATTTATGATGCATTTTAGAATTTGGAATAAAGTTGAGACCCGTATAGATTGACCAATAATCCTTATTTCAGACACGATGAAATTGAGCTTCATAAACTTTGTAAATGTTTTGTAGATTGTAAACAAGGTCAACAAATGTTCCAAGTTCTAAGTGGCAACATGAACAAACAACAATAATATGAGGATAAGGCAATCTATGCAATGGTACATACAACATAATATTTGCTACATAACACCACAACAAACATCATTGTGAGACGACGATGTAAGTTCATTTTCTAATACATTTTAGGTTAAAGCATTCTAGAGGTTCCTATTTTTGTAGTGAAATCTCAAGTAGGTCTTTTCATTTGTATGACTCAATTGAGTTCCAATTTTGGAAAATTCGTTGCAATTAGGTTATTTCCGTTAGTAGTACACTAACAGTGTTAACTACGTGTCACGTGTCAGCATGTGGTTTTTTTTTAATTTTTTTTAATTTTTTAAATTTTTATTTATTTTTTTATAATTAAAAAATAACAATAATTGACACATGTCAATTTGACATTGTGCCATGTGGCAGTGCCACGTGTCACTATTGAATGTGAAAAGTCTCAATGTAGTCCTTATATTTGTTATTTTGTCTCAATTTGATCCCAAATTTTCTTAAAACTGAATCAATTTCATCCTTATATCAAATTTAATTTTTATAATTTATTTAAATGTATATTTTGCATTAAAATTTATTTAAATATTGTTTTAAATATTTATATATCAATAATCTATAGACAAATGTTAGAGTTGGTTTAAAAATAACAACTTTATAAATTGAATTGTAAAATTTTAAATAAATATATTTATTTAAATTATTTTAAAATTTTATATTTGAATTTATAAATTTTTTATTTATAAAGTTTTTATATTTGAATTTATAAATTGTTTTAAAATTGTTTTAAATTAAGGGACCTACTTGAGATTCTACTACAAAAATGATAACCTTTGGAAAGATTTAAGCTATATTTTAAATGCTAATATTTGACTTTCAAAATAAATTAACAATTATATTTCCAATAGTACAATGCACTGCGAGAGTCTCTACATCCCCAACCTCCTCCACAATATGATTATATTGGATCTTCTTCTGGATATTCTCAACATTTTCAACAACAATATGGTGCTCAATTTGGCATGTTTCGGTCACCTCAAATGTTCGGATACATGGACAATATTCATAACATGGCTGCTCCATCTTCATGTATACATCATATTACTTCCACATATACCATCTTTCCATTTCAACCTAACTTCTTTTTAAGTAAATCTCATAATATATTCGGAACCTCTATAATCACACCACTATCTGCTTAAAATCCAACATTACATATGGATTGTTATCGACCTATAATGTTTTTAGAGTGGTATGATAATGAAAGTGGAAATGATGAAGATGATGGTGATCAAAATGATGATAATATTGAACAACAATTTATCGTGACACTAATTCACCCAGATAAATGTTTATATGTATTTTCATTTTAGTTATTTTTATTTTTCCTCTAGTTTTTATTAGTATGACTACAATTTTGTATTGTTTTATTATATCGTGTACTTAACTAATTAAACTAATTTCAAATATCATATTAATGAAATAAAAAAAAAGAAAAAATAAATGTCATTAAATATAATAGAATAAATATTACTTTACTTTAAATAAAATTAAAAAAAAATTAGGATAAAATATATATATATATATATATATATATATATATATATATATATATATATATATATGTTAAACTGAAATCTTCATAGATATCACAATTTTAATTTAATAAAAAAAGTCATCAGATCTCATATGACTTCAATTATATCAGAACAAAATGTTTTAAATAATATATATATATATATATATATATTTAATAAAAGTCATTAAATTATTTAATAAAACGGACATTAAAGAAAAATAGATAAACTAAAATTACGGGAAATATTTTCCGTATCAATGAGAAAATTAATTTGTACGTAGCTTTACAGTTTTACAGAACAAAAATAAGAAAATCAACGAGTAATACAAAAAGTATAAAAGGAAACTGCGAACGACATGGACTAAGACCAAAATATTGTAAGTTCAGAACAGTAAGACCCTTGGGAAATTTTTCTTCCACTTCCAAGATTTTTTCGGCATTTCCAAATTTTTTTTAAAACTAAAAGATGTGCTTTGACTATTTGGAAAAAACTACGCATATCGCACTTTCAAATTTATTTTCAGATGTCAACCTTAGTAAGATGTTTTCGGATATTGAGATCTGATAAAAAATTTATATATACAAGAAGTCAACTTCCAACAACAAAATTATATATATATATTCATTCGAAAATTGACTTTCAAGTGAAAATATTGACTTCCGAATTTACTTTTGAATATTGACTTCCAAGTGAAAATACTTCGAGATATCGAGATCCGATAAAAAATTTAAACTTCCAAATAAAAAAGATATATACAAGAAGTCAACTTTGGAATATATATATATATATTTATATATATATATATATATATATATATATATATTTTAAATTTATTTTTCTAATTATATTTAATTTTTACTCTTATTAATCTTTTAACAAATTATATTAAAATATATTTATAATGAAAAATATAATAAATATATAATAAAACAACAAGGAAAAAATAATTAAATTTAAAAATTTAAAGTTTAAATTGAATTAAAAAAATTCAAGCAAAATAGAAAATAATATATATTAATTATATAAATAAAAAATTATAAAAATACTTATAAAATAAATAAAATTAAAAAATAATTTAATTAAAATAATAAAACTTCAAATTAATATATATATATATATATATATATATATATATATATATAGACATTTAAATTTTCCTTTTTTAATTATATTAATTTTTTTAAACAAATTATATTAAAGTAAATTTAAATTTCAAAACATAAAAAAATAAATAACAAAAAAAACTAAAAAATATAATTAAAATAAAATATACACATTTATTATATAAATAAAATAATTAAAATTTTAAAATAAATATATATATATATATATATATATAATATTCGTTTTTTTAATTTAAAGTTTATTTTTTAATTAGAAATAAAATTTAAAAATAATTTAAATTCAAATTTTATTTTACTTTTAAAATATATATTAAGAACTATGAAAAAATAAAAGATAAATAAAAAACATTTAAAATTTAGAAAATATAAACTTTAAATAAAATTAAAAAAAATTAAATTAAATTAATATTTTTGTAATTTTAAGTTTAGGTATTTTTAATTTAATTTACTTTTAAAGTAATTTTAATATATATTTAAAAAATAAAATTAAACATTAATATATATATATATATATATATATATATATATAACGTTTTTATATAATGTATTAAAAAATAAATTAAACTAAAAAAATAAAATTTAAAAAAGATAAACTTTAAATTAAAAAAATATGAATATATATATATATATATATATATAATTTTATTTTTTCAAAAAGTCAACTTTTGACAATATTTATGTTTCGATAATTGATAGTATATTTTCCATCCGAAAATATTTTTTGTTGAAACTTAATATCCAAAATCAATTTGGGAGATGTGATTTGTATTGCTTTGTTTAAATGGTCAAAATGTATTTTTAGATTTGAAAAAATTTGAAGGTGCAGAAAAACATTTGGATGTGCAACAAGAAAACTGTAAACACTTGATACATGTACAAATTGAGTCTTTTTGGTCCTGTACCCTTATTATCATTCCCATATTAACATGAAAAATGACAACATAACGAGGCCAGAATAAGTTTGATTATTTTATTCTCATTTTTATATTAAAAATTTATCTTCATTCTCTTTTTTAAACTTAATAGGTATAATTTATTTTATCTCTTACTCATTCTAGTAGGAGAACAAATATATTCATATTCTCGTAAGAAAATAAGTATATTTATACTTTCGCTTGCAAATACTTTTAAATATTGATTAAATAACTTTTGTTTACATAAATAAAAGTTATAGCAAAGAAACTTGATATTATCAAATATTAAAAGAATACATATCTTCTTTTTTTCAATATCAAATATCAAAGAAATTATAATTGTATAAATAGTTAATTATGATTTTGATCCTAAACTATAACACAATTTTAATTTTCATTTTTATCTTAAACTTTAATCTTGTTAGATCTCTATATTTAAGAAATGCATGGATGCAGTCCTTTTTGCTCAACAATGTTAATAGTTTTTCATGTGACAAATGAAAAATCACGTTAAATGCAGTCCACATGTTCTCAAGTTCCCTTCTTGTTAATGTCTTACAAGGTCGATGAACCGTAATTTGTCTTTTGTCACACTAAACACTAGTTAACATCGTTAGACGAGAAGGATTGCATCCATGCATTTATAAAGTATGGGAACCTAAGAGGACCAACGTTTGATATAGGGACGAAAAACAAAGTTGTGTTATAGTCTAAGGACAAAAAACATAGTTAACTCTTGTATACATATTAAATAAGATTATCAAATAACAATTAGATAAAGATGAATTAATTATAGAAAATAGTACAAATAATAAAATGTGTGCTTTATACATAAGTTGCAAAACTAAGGAATAAAAAATAGTTGATGTAAGCCCCATTTTCAGTTTATTTGTTGGGCCTAGCCCCTTCGTAGGCCCAAGGCCAGCAGTAGAAATAGCAGCTTCCTCTTCCCCTCTGGTCCCCTACAAGGTGTCCTGCTAGGGCACAAGGTTATTCGTCTCAGAGCTAGCAAAAAACCATCCTTTTTCCAGGTAAGCTGAACCTTAGAGCTTCTGATCCATTCTTTCCCCTTTTCTCGCTGTTTGAGCATGTTGGTCAGTTAGGGTTCCGTTTATTTACCTCGTTCTGTGCTGATTTCCATGTTTCAGCTCACTGCTCTAGCCCTTGGAGCTGAAATACTTCTTAGTTGCGGGTCTATTGCGTTTTAGTATCTAAGCAAGGTAAGGGAAGCTAGATCTATTGTCTTTGTGGCATGCATTGGATTTCATCTCTGTTTTTCGCTTGAAATGGATTAAATGTGCCTAGGCTTGTATTTGAATGTTTAGTATGGTTGTGTTTGGCTGATTTTTGATTCTGCATGCATGAAACAACGACGAGAGCTGATATTCTCGCCCAAGCGAGCTTGTTTCGCCTAGGCGAGAATAGCAGAAACTCGCCCTGGTTCTGCTTGAGCTTCTCGCCCAGGCGACCAAGTATGGTTTTGAGCGATGCACATCTCGCTCAAGCGAGAACGGCTCGCCTAGGCGAGTCCTCGAGGAGACCACTGGTGCTCTCTTTGGGAACTCTCGTTCAGGTGAGAGGTTTTAACTTTGGGTGAAGAGTAACCTCGCCCAGGCGAGGTAGTCTCGCCCAGGCGAGAGCTCGTAGAGGACCCTGTTGTAGAGCTCGCTCAGGCAACCTTACCTAGCTTAAGCGAGACTGCTGTGTAGCTTGAGCGAAGGCATTTAGCCTAAGCGAGAGAAAGGGTCAGATTTGGATCTATTTCCCTTTGTTTATCTGTGGTTTGGCTATATGATTGAATATGCATGTTTACCTGATATATATTTTTTGATCATATATATATATATATATATATATATATATATATATATATATATATATATATATATATATATATGCATGGTAATTGGTCTGTTTGGTATGAGTGATGGCATGAAATTGTACATGATGGTTGGGTGAAATGAAAATTGAATGTATGAAATCTATTTAAATGGGATGTCACAGTTGATACAAATTTCTTAAATTACCTAATAAATTAAAGATATTTTAGTAATTTAAAACAAAAATGAGTATGAAAACAAATATGGTTTTGGAATGGATATAAGTATGGAAACAAGACAAATATTTTAAATCATCTCCGTCCTCGTATTCAATTTAAAATATTAGATATTATCCATAACTATAATTGTACATATTCAATGTGAGAATTATCCATCTAAATTAAAATGACTTTAAATAATACGTTAAATGACAAGCTCATTTTTTATCCTATCAATGTGACATCATGTTACATATCTAATTATCGTTATTGTTGTCATCGTTACTAACTAACCTTCATTCGCTGCCATCGTTACACTTATTTACCCTTATTTAAAGGAGGAGGAAAAAAAGAGTTTATTCTAGCTTGTTAATAAATATATTTCATGTGTTGCAAAAAGTTTATTCTAAATTTCTTATTCCAAAAATTATGTTCCGAAAATTCTATTTCAGAAATTTTATTCGGATGATTTGTAAAATTTCAACAAGTAATCCAGAAGTGACAAAAGGTAAAATATAGGTATAATTACTGATTTGGTATCCCAATTTTTTGGTTAAGTTCAATTTGATACCCATATTTTTGGTTTATTCAATTTAGTACCCCAATTATTTAAAAGGATTCAATATGATCATCTCTGTTAAGTTGGAGTTAACACACATGACACATGTCAAGCCGTGAAATTTTTAATTGTTTTTAATTTTTTTATTAAATTTTTATTTTTTTTCAAAAAATTTAAAAACTATCACGTGTTAGTTTACCGTCGTGTCACGTGGCAACTTACAATCCTGACACGTGGCAGTGGTAATAGTTGTTTTTAGGGGTGGCAAATGAGCTAGCCCGGCCCGTTTTGGCCCGGCCCGTATGTGGCCCGTCAAAAAACGGGCCGGGCCCATCTAGTTTTTTTTTTTTTAATTTTAAAAATTTTTTTAATTAGTTTTTAATTTTTTCAATTTGTTTTATTTTTTAAATTTGTTTATATATACATATAAATTATTATTAAAGTCATATTTAATAAAATAAAATATTATTTTAACTTTTAATTGATTAGTTAATATTTTTAATTAGATAAGTTAAAATAATTATTAAATTTACATATTAAATTATTCAATTATAACTAATAATTCAAACTTAATTTGAAGGTGTTAATGATTTAAATTACAATACTATTATATATTTATACATTTAAAATATATAATATAAAAAATTAATCTTTTTAATTATTTTTATTTTATTTTATTTTTTTAAAACGGGCCAACGGGCCAGGATATGTTGGCCCGTACTTTGGCCCGTCAAGTTGACGGGCTGGACGGGACGAGCCAGAATGGGCTGACGAGTTGAAATCTTCAACCCAGCCCGTTCTTTTTAGCACTGGGTGACGGGCTGGCCCGTTGGGCCCATCCCGTTTTGTCACCCCTAGTTGTTTTCAATTTAGTCATCTATTTAAATTTTTCGTTTAATTTAGTACCCAAATTCTTTAAAACGATACAATTTTGTCCTTTCCAATTTGAGACCAAATTAGTAACTAAGTTTAATTATAACTTATATATATACATGTTAAAATAATTGTTTTGAATTTATACACCAAATCACTACATGTTGGTATCGTGCAGCGGAATGACTAAACAATGGTCAAAAATCAAGAAGGGGGTGAATTGGATTTTTAAAAATCTTGACAGTTTTTAAAATTTTTCTCAAATTTTAATTAATTAACTTAAAATAATAGTTACTTTAAATGCAAGTGCAGATAAATAAGGAGTTTAAGGGAAGATGATGCACACTGATATTTATACTGGTTCAGATCAAAAGACCCTACGTCCAGTTGCTAATCTCTTAAACAAAGAGATTAACTCAATCACTATAATAATCAAATTACAACATATTATATAAGAGTAAAGATTAGAAAACACCTCTCTTGAACAACCACAAGAGATGAACAGAACTCCCCCTGAATCTCATAGAGGATGACCAGCTTTCCTAGCAACAGCACAACACTCAATCTTCTAAGAACTCACTTAGAAAAAGTTATCACTCACTCACACTAGGTTTTTCAAAGCTTTCTTTAAGAATCTCACAGAGCAACACTTTGCAGTCACA
>Ga0214542_1000923_pt1 | contig 57545 bp, 24 predicted proteins | sample CNSS1metaG_FD_160096 | JGI IMG/M metagenome (GOLD analysis project Ga0214542, IMG submission 160096) | Root nodule microbial communities from cowpea collected in UCLA plant growth center, Los Angeles, California, USA - CNSS1 | ecosystem: Host-associated > Plants > Roots > Nodule | place: USA...
TCCATGGCTTATTAACCTACACATCATCAACAATATGCTTAGGAGTATATGGTCCATTTATGATTGCATCCCATATCCCTTGATCTATTGACTCAATAAAGATTTTCATCCTAATTTTCCAAAATTGCTAATTAATGCCACTAAACATAGGGGGTCTATGAATTGAGGCACCTTCACCAAAAGGTAACTTGTTTTCAGCCATTTCAAGTAGTTCAAAATAGATTTAGGACCTTACTTGATCAAATTTCAAGTACCTTGCTCTAGATACCAATTGTTAGTTTTGAAATGGTTGAAAAGCCAAGAAGGGGGGGTTGAATTGGCTAGTTAAAACTTTAGGCTATCTTTGCAAGCTAAAAACCATTTTTTATTAAATCAAATATATCACCAAGTTAGGATGCAAACAGTACTGAATTGTACACTTTCAGTCAGTCAAAAACAGAGTTAACAGATTGATTTTACTAAACAAATTCTGTTCTGGTATAATCAATCGATTGAAACAGAAAAACAAACGACTGAAATACTGGGAAAAAATGCAAAAATGTGAATTTGAAATATAAACCAGAAACAATGCTCAAGAATGATCAAGATCAGTTCCAAATGATTATACAAACATGCTCAATGCTTCAAATGCTATGAAAACATGCAAGAACATGAAAAAGATGATTAAAGCACAAGTTCTTGAAACTTTAAAATGAGAATGCAAGAGAGAAATGTTAGAGAAGAGAGGACACCACGAATTTTTATACTGGTTCACTCAAACCTGAGCTACATCCAGTTTGTCAAGGCAACCTTAGCTTGACTTTGCACTATTTCAAAAGTTTTACAAAGTATCAACCCTTACACTTCCAAAATATGCAAAAACACCACAAAAGACTCTTGAATCACACAAGAGTCACACCAGCACAGCAAGAACCCTCTTGCAGACCTGGAAAACCACCAGGCACACACCCAAAGCTTGAGAAAGATCAAACCTCAGTGGTAGCACAGCCTTGCCTACCACAACCCACTTTCTCCAAGCTTCAAACCAAGCCTAGAGCTTCAAGAATTGATCCAAGATCAATCTTCAACAGTTGCAACACCTATGATCACGAAGGAGAGAGTTTCCACATGTTTCCAGAATCAAATCGTGCTCTAAAATGATCAACAACACTCTCTTTCGAAAATCACAGCTTTTATAGTCAAACTGTTACGAAATTCAACAGGTTGATTTCACTTGACTTAAGTGAAATCAGTCGATTAAAAACTAAATCAACTGATTGAATTTGTTGCAGTTTAAAACTACTGCAGCCAACCTTTTAACCTGTTAAAAAAACCATTCAACAAATTAAAAGAAACATTTTAACCTGTTGAAAAACCATTCAACAGATTAAAAACACACAAAAGACCAAACTACATCTAATTAATGCTTTAAGGTCTACAACATGAATTACAAACTTAAAGTACACTTTCTAAATGATGTAACTACATGGAGAGCACACATTCCAGCCTTGATCACCATGGATATCATCAAATCTCCTTTCCTTCATCAATGTAGACTTCATTCCAATGTTTATGGCTTCAAGATAGTTCAAAAGAGCTTCATTCAATCTTGATAAAATCTTCAAGAAGCAAACCACCTTGGCTTCTCATGTCAACAAAGATAGCGCTACTTTTTGTATAATTTGATATATGGTTTCTACGTCTTGCAATGTCTTACTTATAAAATATACTGACTGTTGATTATTACAAATCTCTTGAACTAGATCTACATTAAAGGCATCTATACTAGCCGCTATATAAACCAATAGCAGCTGAGTTGTGTTTGGTTTTCACAAAATTGGAGGCGAGTTTAGCACCTTTTCAACTACTCAAACTTTTCTTGGAATGTGTCATCCCAAACAAACTTAGCCGATTTCTTCAACAATATGATTATAGACTTGATATTTTTCTACTAATATTGTCAAAAACCATGATATCACTAATCTCCCAATTAGTTGTTGCACCTCTTTTATATTCTTGGGACTACTCATATCAAACACCACTTGACACTTCTCTAGGTTGGCTTCAATACCCTATGCATTAAAATCTTAGAAGTTTTTCGCTATCTACTCTAAACACAAATTTTTTTAGGTATAATTGCAGGTTATATGATCTTAAGGCTAAGAAGACCTCAGATAGGTCTTTAGAATGTTCTTGCAAGGTCAAAGTATACTCTGCAAAGTCTCCTAGAAAGCTTCAAAGGGTTCACATCCTAAAATTCAAAGGGTACTCGTCCTCCAATGTCATAAGCAAGGGAATGGAGGTGCCTGCAAAAGACAATCAGATGCCAAAGTTAGTCTTAGGTGTCAGAGAATAAATGCTAATGAATACGTAATCCATGTACCTCATAAAATGTACCTTTTATATTATGGTTCATGGGTTGTAACTGGTTGGGCTTCGGTTTAAGCGGCCTAATTACCTAATAATCAGATTAAGATGTTTGACCTTGGATTTAATTCTTCTTAGTGATGATCATACCGGCATGATTCATTGGCATAACTCAAGAATATGTCGTCTTAGAGGTTCGACATGTACTCAGCCAGGTCATGTACCTTAAGGGGTACTTGGGCGTGTACAACATACATATTAAATGTTGTGAGCATTAAATGTCTAAGACACACATCACATTACACGCTCTTAACAATTAGACGATCTATGCAACAAATGTTCATAGCATTAGATGATGATGTGTAATGCTCTTTATGACTTGACTATTTTGCCAAATGAAAATTCAAGCTAGAAAGTGTTAATCTTTTATAGCCAAAAACCCTTTTAAAACCTCTCAATTTCTTTCTTTCACTCTACACTTTCTCCAAACGGTTAGAAATGAAATGGTGGTTTAAGCCAATAAAGGGGGGGTTGAATTGGTTGTATAAAACTTTTTCGAAAGCTTAAAACCCCTTTTGATTGAATCAAATGGACCACAAAATTTGAATGCAAAAGCTGTAGGAAAGTACACTTTCAACCGGTCAAAAATAAAAATAGCAGGTTAATTTGTTCATAAACCTATGAATCAGTTGATTAAAATTTCAAAACAATTGGCTAAAATACTAGGAAATTATGCAAAATGCAGATTTCACGAATTTGACTCAAACAACATACTTTCTCACACAAGATTCGTTCCAAACAGTATTTTGAACAAGATTGCACTATCAGATTACACATAAACACATTCAAACACAACAAAGAATGATTCGCTTGGTTTTCTTGAGATTTTAAAGTGAGTGAGATAAGGGAAAAAGAATTAGCCAATTGTTTTATACTAGTTAACTCTAGTTTACCAAGACAAATCAAGATTACAAATCACAAATCACAAAAGTTTTACAAATCACAAATCAAGATTACACTTTTGAACAATAGAAAACACCAAGATTTTTGACTCACAAAAAAATCTCAACTACAACCCTGATGGGGGCTCTCCCTAGCCTACCATACACGATTTCTTCAAGCTTCTACCAAGCCAAAATGCCTCAAAAATCAACCAAGATCTTCAATCTTCACCTTGTAGCTGTGTGATTTAGAGAGAGAGTTTTCCAGTGATCAATGACAGGATTTCACGCTCAAAAACTCAAAATTGTGCCTCTACTCTCTAAAACATAGCTTATATAGTTCGGTTGAAGTGAAATAAATCGGTTGAATTTTCCATACAATCAAGTGAAATCAATCGATTGAAAAACAATTCACTTGATTGAATACATTCATACCAAAAACTATATACAACAAGCCTTTTAACCTGTTAAAACTCATTTTAACATATTAAAAAGGACACACTAGACTAACAAGACATCTAATCTATGTCATATAGCCTACAAATATGGTATAACATGTAAACATCATATTCTACAATTTATTTCTAGATTTAACACTATAGAAACATGATCATTGAATGGATCTTCATCAACCAGATGTGATCTTTTGCACTTTGCTTTATCAAATCTTTGCACCAAGGTTTGTTGTGCTAACAAAAACATCTAAGTCTCGCTTGATTCCAAACCCTAAAAACTCACTTTTTGCAAAATCCAATATTGTTTCACACTGTAAAAGTGGCCCACATCAATATTGAATATTTGGTTAAATCACAACCTTAGAATTTGGAAAACCATCAGACAAATGTGTCATTCAAATAGAATATTATGTGAATCCTAAAGACTTTGATGGTTTTTGTCTTGTATTCTTTAAAACACTTGAGAAGTGTGGCATCAAAAAGTTCTTTTCTGAACCCAAAATTATCAAGGAATTTTGGAAAAACTCCAATTTTGATGGACAAAGCATTGTCTAGATTGAAGTGGGAAGCAAAGCAGTACTATATTAGTAAGTCATTCCTAAAGCCAAAAAATGTTATTGGATTGCAAATTGCTTTCACTCTAATTGAAGGTTACACTATTTAGATAATGGAAAGATCAGAAGAAAATTGTTTGAGGAAACATTTAATGGTATGAAAAATCTCCCTAAGGATGTATACAAAATGCTCTACTATGTGGCTAAAATTTGGCAATAACTTTATAACAAAGTCTTTCTTCCTAGGAAGGGTTATCAGGATCACATGTACGAACTAGCCAAGTTCATCATTTATCACTCCCAAGCAGATATACCTTTTAATTTTCCTCATGTACTGTATTTGAAGTTGATAAAGTCACTTTCACAGATTGGAAAAGATGCAAAGTTTGCTCCATATTCTCCATTGATTAATAATATTTGTTTGAAAGAAAATGTATATGTAAAACTGTATGAAAAGGATAAAGAAGACTTTGATAAAGTGTTATGTAAAGGAAGGTGTCTCATAAAGAAACCAATAATGTCTCTATCCAACTTTAAGTTGATGAAGTTGGACATCCCTTAAGAATCAATAAATCTAAAACCCCTGGACCCTAATGAGTGGGAAAGATATAAACTATAAAATATGGAACCTCTTTATATTAGCACTTTTGAAAACTTTGATTTGGTCAAAGGAAAAGTTGCAACTTTGACCAAAGATCAACATAAAGAAAAGGGTATAACAACCTTCCCTTAAAGGAATCACATTCCTCGATAAGTCAACTAAAAGTTTTAAATAAGAAACAACCAAGAGGAAGAATTTTCCCTTACCAATAAAGCAAAAAAAGGGAAGAATTCTCTCTCAACAATTGGAGTTCCCAGAAGATCCAAAACAAAATTAGTTCTCCAAAAAGAGTCTTATTGAGGTACCTATTCCTACACCCGTTAGCTTTCCTTTTCTCATAGATAACCCTATACATATATCTCTAGTAGAATCTCTTTTACCGACTTTTGTACATACAAAACCATAACCTAGCCTCTGTTAAATATTCCACAAAACCCTTCGTATAAATAGGCAAACACAAATACCAAAAATGTTTATGATACTCTATCTTCAACCTATGTAGAAAAATCTCATACGTTTTTCAAAACCTCTCACTCATCCTCAACTGCCAATCATAATAGTAGAATTTGTGCCTAAAGCTAATAGCCTTGTAAAAATTTGGCCCATGCTTACTAAATATCCTTTGTACAGTTACCATGATCCTAATTACCCTACAACAGTAGAAGACCTTAGCCAAGTACAAAAATATCTCACTAATGGCTTTATTTTTGGTATTTTCCCTAATGTAATTAAAATTGCACCTGATCATATATGTCTAAGAGAAAGGGCATTGAGTTTGAAGATAAACAAATCTCATATGCTTCCTAAATTCCCTTCACACAAAACAAAAAGCTTCAAGACCCTAACTCAACTTTGAAAATCTTTTCTTAAGGGAACTAACTCATGAGGATGCTTATGATGTGCAAAACAAGATGCTATGGAGATACAATGATAAAGCCTCTTCATCAAACAACAAAGACATTTCAGGCCAACATAGCCACACATTTATCTTCATCATCACTTTTACTTACACCTACTACCCTGACCACGTGACGACCATGTTTCTTAAGGAAAAAACTTCAACGTCGTTTCATACTTGCAAGGCTTACCCAAGGGAGTTAGTGGATATTATAAGGTTAGAGGAAACAATTATAAGAAAATATCATTACCCAAGGGAGTTAGTGGATATTATAAGGTTAGAGGAAACAATTATAAGAAAATATCATGGAAAAATCGCAATCCACTATTTTTATCCATAGATATTTGTTCATATAACGTGGATTAACTTGAACTCAAAAGAAAAAGAAAATTTGTATGCATAGTTCTAATATCGCTAAAATCTCAAACTATGCAACAATAGATTCTACAAGAAGAAAGGCCTGAAGAGATAATTAACATGGAAGAGAAGCAACAAGTACTTCAAATTAAGTATCTTCACACTCAAAAGCAAGCTTCTAAAAGTCAAAATCATGCTCCTCAAGAGGATATCAAATATCTTATAGACGATGTTATGTCAAAAAAGATGGATTAAATAAAGCAAGAGTGGTTGAAGGATATGTCCGTAATGATTGTTGAACAAGTGAAGACTACTCTTATGGCTATCCTAAAAAATTTGAACCCTTCATCTTCATCTGATCCTTTTCCTCCTCCTCAATCCTGATTGTAATTTGTCATTGTATTATCTACCTATTTAATTTTGTTCTATTAATGAAAAATTGTTTCACTGAATCTTGTTCTCACATTTTAGCCTTACTCATTACCTTTTGTTGATTGATGAAAAAAGGGGAGACGTAGAAATGAAACATGAAGAAATAAAAAGAAACAAAAATTGGACAAGTACAACTTAAAGGAATATAAAACATGAGGAGACATAGAAAGAAAACATAAAGATAAAAGAGACATATAAATAAGGGGGAATATTGGCGCTTAAGTAAAGAGGAGTATATATGACCAAAGATTTAATAGAACAATACAAAATAATATTCAACAAATGGTAATCGACAAATGATATAAATGAATTAACCAGCAAGTGTTGTTTAACCAATGTTGTATGACTTATCTGTTGATCTATACTTGCTTATTCTATGATAAATTATTGCTTTATCAATTCTAACGAATATGGATAAATGATTAAGTTTCATAAGAAATATCTCAACAAGTGGTATCAATATAAATTGAACATTAATTTTGTTGTCTACACAAAACAATAATTCGTTAAACATAAGAAGGATAGCATGTTTCATAATAGTTTTGTCATCAATAAAAAAAGGGGAGATTTTTTGCATTAGATACAAGAAAACCCCATTAGATGTTTCTACGAGGGAATAGGTTTAGATGTGTATAAGATGTGTCTACAAAAGTTTAGAATGTTAGAACAATACCTTAGATAAAGCATTGGATGTTGAAAAGGGTCTGACAAGCATTAAACTTCATTAGATTTATGAACATAACCATTAGACGACCCAAGAATGTGCGCAGTAACTGCTTGTGAATGTGAATGTACATATGCATATGTTTTATTCAGCTAATGTGTGGTAAATGAGTTTAAGCTAATAACAGCTCAACAAAGAAAAAATTTATGCTTAAAGAAAGAACCAAAATATGAAAATGCAAGGCTTAGACAAGCTTAGTTGAAAGCACATGGTAGACGAGTGGAAGGCTGGATTAGATGACCAAGCCATCAAATGACTAAAGTTCTACATGTAACATCCCTACTGGAATTTACTTAATTAAATAAATAAATAATAATTGAAAATAATACGACAAAATTTTATTATTCCCAAAAATGCGGGAAATTTAAAACATTGTACAACACGTCAAAGGCTATTTAATAATAGTAGTAAAGTTATTACAATTTTCCAAAATCCAATGAAAATAATAGTAAACACGAATAAGTTCCTAGCTAAAATCCCAAGCTAGCCCCTCTCTCCGTCTCAAGCGTCAACGACATCACCTATATCATCATCTACTACCGTGTAAAGAATTACATGATCATCACCAAGCACAAACAGAAAATGTGAGCTTATAAATAAAATAACACATAAGATAACATAATAAAAGTAATACACCCATCTGATTCATCCTAGTTAGTTCTTGGCCAAAATCTTAATCCTCAAGGCTTTTCAACCTTCACACACACATATAGTTAGTCCTGGACTCAAGATTTATGATGCTCACACGAACCTGCCCGCTCATGGTCCTACCTTTACAAACCTCCCCGCTCGTAGTCCTACTCTACGGACCTACCCGTCTGTAGTCCTACTCTACGGACCTACCCGCCCGTAGTCCAACACACGTGATCCACCAGCTACGTAGCCCCCCGCACCCAGCATCTCTCAAGTGTGAGCATGGAACATACGAACCTACCTCGCTCGTATCCCCACACGAGAGTAATTGGATATGAACCTCCCTGCTCATATCATCACGTGTTCACCACCATCCATGAACCTACCTGCTCATGGCACAACATCTCCTGATCCAAGTCTGCATTATTGCATACAAACATCACACACAAACCCACACCTACAACAAGATCGCTTGACGTAGCCTAAGCGTCGCCAAGTGACTTTACATGTGCAAACCACCTTGTTTAAAAACACCAAACTGCATTAATCTCGCTTAAGCAAGAAGCCTTCGCCCAAGCGACCAGGCCTGTCTCGCTTAAGCTAGGCTCTCTCGCCTAAGCGAGCGCATTACAATGGTACTCTACGAATTCTCGCTTGGGAGAGATCACCCTTCGCGGAGAACCAAAGTCTTTCGCTTAGGCGGCGAGTCAAGCAGTAAACACGAATTTTCTATGAATTCTCACTTAGGCGAGGAACTCTCGCTTGAGCGAAATGATCTGTCGCCCAAAACAGGACTTTTCGTTTGAGCGAGATGCTCGAGCAGAACCACACAGTCTCCACGATTTCTCACTTAGGCGAGGAACTCTCGCTTGAGCGAGATGCTTTGTCGCCCAAAACATGGGCTCTCCGCTTGAGCGAGATGCTTGAGCAGAATTAGGGTCGAGTCTCTACTACTTTTGCCTAGGCGAGGCTTGCTCGCTTGAGCGAAAATAATTTACGTCTTCCCTATTTACGCACGTAAACACTAGAAAAAAATACCAAAACACAGTTCAATCGATGCCAGGTAATTTGTAATAGCGAGCCAAACTCATGGACATGTTTTAAACCCAATTGAACCACCAAAACTTGAGATTGAACCACAAACAACCATATAGTATAAAACTCTCATCATATTCATATAGAGGCACAAGTGACTTATCAAACAACATCAGAAAATCAACGTCTCAATCACATCACATAGATCACGAAATTTCATGGCACGCAAGCATAAAATGACAAGAGTAGGACTCACAATCACAACACATACCATTTAATTTTTAAAACACATAAGGACAGCTCCCCTAACCTGGTTTCCTTTGCTTAAAATTGAAGTGGTGAGTTCTTCTTGACCCAAAATGGCTCCCCTTAGTGCTCCCACAATTCAACTCCTTTGATTCACTCTAAACTCATGTTTCACTCAGAATTTGTGGTCTTAGTTTGCCTTAAAATATCATACAATTAGCATACAAAGGACTCAAACCTAACTTTCACACAACTAAGTACTCCCAACCATTTGAGCTAGTACTTTTCCACATCACAATAATTAACATTAAATGCCATAAAGACTTCTACTACCCGTATTTATTAAATAATTATTTATTTAATTATTTAAATTTCTTGGGTTTTACTCTACACAAGTGTCAAAATGACCTGGGTTTATTGAACCTGTTAGATGACTCAAGGCAACATGTTAGAATACAAGGACCAAACAACTCAAATAGTGCAAAGAGAAAAATATAGTATTAGATGACTACATTGACTAAACGAGTTAACCTAGACTAGCAAAGCACTAGACTTTTACATAAGAGTAGTGAAGTAAAAGAAAGCAAGTAGATGAGCAAAGAAGAGAAGCATTAGATGAGTCAACATGAGGTATTGGACGACTCAATGAAAAAGGCATGCAAAAGATACAAGAAGAGTAACTATGAGAAAAATCAATGCAATGTTAGATGAGTCAACGCTATAGCACACAAAGACACTAGACAAGCGTCTATATAACGAGTCAAGGTGAGATGTTAGACATGTCAATGCTAGCATACAAAGGCTTTAGATGAGTATCCATCAAATGAGTCAAATTCAACTCATCAAGCATAACATTGAAACACCTATTAGACGAGTACTTCCGTTAGACGACCTATTTAGAAGAATTACTAAATGAGTCAAAACTCAAAGCACTTAACGAGTATCATATTGATTAAGCAAATCAAGTTCAAATTGCATAAGAGAAATATATTCAATCACAAGGTGGTCAAGATCAATTGTAAATTGATCAAACAAATCTAAATGTTGAAATTGATGATCAAGATGATAAAAAGAAATATGTATCAAGTCTCAACATATTTTTTGATACTCTGATTAAAGATAGAATATGGAAAAAAAGATAAATGAAGATATTGGTAAAGATATTAGAAGAATATGTAGAACACTAATCAAATATCAAATTATTCAGATAAGGAAGTATTTCAAATTCCTCTCTGATTGATCATTCTAATTATTTTCATATTAATATATATTAATCACGGGATAGGAAAAGACTTTGCAGATTAAAGACTGCAAGAGAATCTAGATGATTGAAGCCATAACATTACAATGTTTGAAATTCAAATTGTTGAAAGGCTAAAAAGGAAATAGTTAATAATTCACATGAAGCAATACACTCTAATTAAATATCCAAAACTTCGAAATACCTTTTCATACTCTTCACTAAGGTGACATGCATTCATCCAACTTTGATCTATACTACGTTGGTAACAAACTCCATCATTCTCAGATTTCTAATTTTCAAAAGGTAGGTCCCTACCCATTAAGAAAAAAATATTTTTCATAATTCGTTAACACGTACATGAAGAAGTCTATCATCATAAAATTGATAAAATTTCAACAGCATTTCATATTGATCTCTGAAATACACGAAATGAAAGTGGTTATTCATGACCACAATCAAGTATGCATCTGGAGAACAACACAAAAAGGTAACCAAAATTCTATCAAATCTATGCATACGCTTACAACGTACACGCATTACCAAATTTTGAAAAATAATTTTTCCAAACTGTTCGATCAGACAATTCAATACTTAATACAAATGATTCAAATTGAAGCATTTGCACTAAATCTCAAACGAGAACTAAGGTTCATTCAATTTATCTATAAAATAATGAAGCATATAATAAATATGATATTATATAAACATTCAACATCTAAAATATCTATTGAAATATATAATATAAATTAAAAATATAATTTAATCAAATCACTAATAAATATAAAGTAAAAAATAGTTTATAGAAAAAATATTATTCAAACAAAGTCTTTCGACATTGAAAAAAAATAATGAGTCATGGAAAAATTAATACAATGGATCAACATGCAATCAACAAGACAAAACTTAGGAATACTAATGTCAATCAAAACTAATTTTCATATGTCAATAATCAACAGAAAAGACCTAACATTGACAGAAAACACAGAAAAGGGGCGCTTTAGGAGGTCACTTGTCACACACCATCGTGGATAGTGGTTGACGCAGCCGCTGCTCTTGGAAGGAGACCCATCGTTGCATCACCACTATAATTAGAGCAAACACTGTCTCCACTGTCGCCAATCATCATCCTCCGTAGCCTCTACGCAAATTGGAGGGTTTCAAGGTTTCAAAAAACGAAAATGGAGGCAAACAAAAATGGATGCACACGAAAACAGAATCAAACGAGAAATAAACCATTGAAATCGTGACACCGTCGTCCCTTTTGCGTACCACAAAAACTAGAAAAACTAAACCCTTTTGTGCAGTCGAAGCCACTAGAGAAGAATATCTAATATATAAAATTAAACATTTACGTTTGACATCCTAAGGTCAGATGTAAGTTTACGTCGAACAGGGTGCAATTAGACGTAAATTTAAATGTGACAAGGTGTAGTCAGACGTAAATTTATGTGCAGTCTTATGCAGTCAAACGTAAACTGCAATGTTTAATTCTAACCTCAAGACATCAAACGTAAATATTGATTACTTATTTACAAATTTGCCATCGATCATTAAATATCTATTTTTGTTAGTGATGACAAATAGTCTCATAATCTTCTAAACAACATTTTATTGAACCAATTCTTCACCATCATGTTTAGGATAATAGAATTAATTTGGACAAATCGAAAAGAATAACTACATGTATATCCATTTTAACCAACAAAACACTAAATAAATTCTCTTCTGTTTTGGAACAATATAAATATATCACTTATTTATATATATTAAAAAAGAAAAGATATATATCGAAAGAAAAATAAAAACAAATGTGTACGATGAAATAAAAAAACTCCTTATGTCTTTATTTATTACAATATTTTATATATTTTCTTTTTAAAAATTGTACCATCAATTATTCATTATTTTTATAATAAACCGATGCAGGTTTAGGATAATAATATTAATTTAAATAATTAAAAAGAAATGACTAGATAGAAAAATTAACTCAATTTCCTCTCCAATTAGTGTTATTTTATACGCTAAACACTTATTTTATAAGTTGCTTAATTAAGCTGCTCTCAGGCCCATGCTCATTATTACTCACACCTTAAAAGACATTTAAATACAATACATTTCAAGGGAGGAATATGATTGTTAGTGTTCCTGCGAAGAACAAATAAGAGATGTTAGATAGAGTATCACCTTACCTCAATCTGCAGTCTCTCTAGCAAGTTTTCTTCCGGTATGTATGTGTTGTCTGCTGGTGTCTCGGTTTTGATCGATTTGGACTCGGGAGGGATTACCTGCGGAAGAGACTCTGACGCTCAAGTCAGCTAAGAATTCTTAGAAAGTTAAATCTCGTTATTAGGGGATTAATGAATGCGTACCTTTAATTCGTGGGATCCATGTGTATTTATAGAATATTAATTATGTCTGGCCACGTAGTGGGCTGAGCTTTTGACTGGGCCAAGTCCAAGTCCCATAGTTTGGTTATTGAGGGCCCTACGATCCTGGTTGGTAGTGTGTTAGGTTTATCAAGTTCTCACTCCATTTGCTCAAGTTGGCGGCTTAGGTCGTTTACTATTGATTGTTCGCTATACATGATCATAGTTTGCGTCCTTAAGGGGCTATGTAGGCAGATCTCATGGTTGTAGCTAAGTTAGGCCGTCTAGGTGTAGTACACCAGTCCCCCAGCCTGTGTCGGTGCATCTATAGCGACAGAGGATGATAAGTGATGGCATGTTTTGTTGGGCCGACCAAGTGTAGTACAGTTAGATTAAAACTAAATATTATATGATTTTTTTTTTAAGAAAAAATATATCGTACCTGTTTTTTATTATGATATTCAAGTCGAATCACATTACATAAGGAACAACACTAAATTGTTGCCAAGTGACTTGGCTAAAGGTTTGCTTGTAGAATCATATCCAGAAAATTAAAAGTAATTCTAATATTACGATCCGTCATTAAAGAAGTTAATTTTCGCTTATCTTGTACCGGAGTCAACCACATCATACGTCGTCAGTACGTATGTGCAAGTGAAAGCAATCTATTCATACTAAAATTAAAACAAAATTTAAATGTAAAGAAAACCTAAATTCACAAATTAATTTTAACTAATTATCAATTTAAAAATCTAAAAGCAATTATAATCAACAAGTTTTTATTTGAGTGATATTATATTCCGTTTCTTTAAGTTTTTAAGTGGAAAAATATACAATTATAAAGTTTAACTCCTACTAAAAGTTGTCGCTCAAATCTGATGGAAAAAAAAAAAACATTTTTTACTAATAACATAATTCTCAAAGATCGAAAGTTTTACAAATGATCAAGGCAAACAAGATGTATATAAATATTATGAAATAATACTAAAGCCCATTTGATAAATAACCCACTAACGTGGATGTCATCTTGGAAACAATTCATGCTCCACCAGGTCCATGTTTAGCTCCTCCACATTGTCCAATGCCAATGATCACTACCAGCTCTTCTGCTAATTTTACCTCTTATGCATATTATTTTTCTAAACTAACTCAAGTCTTCAAACGAATAATTTTAAGTAATATCTCCCCCAAAATTTCAACCCCTAATCTTCCATAATATTGACAAACATAAATCAAATAACAATTTAATATATATATATATATATATATATATATATATACGAATTCTCAGCTAAATACTAATCATAATGTGATGTCCCCACAGCTAGTGTTGTTTGTTCCTCATTTTACCACTTGCTTAATTGCTTTGGCTGATTTAAATTCTTGAACTAAGCAGAATAGGAATATATATATATATATATATATATATATATATATATATATATATTCACACACATAAAAAGAGATATATCACCATCCTTCTCAGTCTCTCTCTGTGATGAATGCTGATATCCTTCTCACTCTCTCTCTGTGATGAATGCTGATTTTGCCCCGTAGTTGGTGCTCATCCTTCTGTTTAACCCTCTTCCATTGAACAATACAGACAACCAAACAAGAAAAACAGAAATTTTCTTCATTTTTTGTTCTCTCTTTTTGTTTTTCCATTTTGCACAATAGTGGATAAGACCCTTTCGGAATCCCCTCCAAAATTCAAGGAACTTGTTCACAATCCCAATCCTCCACAGCACCAAATCACATCCCAAATCCTGAAACAGCACAGAGCTTTCACTTTCAGTTGTGATTTTAGTTAACCTTGGCCCCCAGTTGTGTTGAAACATAGAATCAATCAACTTTGTCTTTGGGGTGGAGAGTCATGCACTAATCCCTCCAGGTCCCTGAGATGGATCTGTTTAAAGAATCCAGCTTGTTGCTGTTCTTCATTGCATTCTTGGATGGACTATTGGTTGAGAGAGTTAGAGGGGAAGCAAGCACATGATCCTTTATTGATAGAGAGAATGAAGAAGTCATCAGAAAGTAGTAGTTGTAGTAGAGAGAGATGTGTGTGGGTGCCAGGGGCAGTGATTGTGGGAGCAGGGCCTTCAGGGCTTGCAACAGCAGCATACCTGAAAGAGAAAGGAGTTCCAAGCCTAATCCTAGAGAGATCCAACTGCATAGCATCTTTGTGGCAACTAAAGACCTATGACAGGCTTCACCTTCACTTGCCAAAGCAGTTTTGTGAACTCCCCTTGATGGGGTTCCCTTGTGACTTCCCAACATACCCCACAAAGCAACAGTTCATACACTACTTGGAGACCTATGCTGAGAGGTTTGCCATTAGGCCACGCTTCAATGAGACCGTTAGGCATGCTGAATTTGATGCCACTCTTGGGTTTTGGAAGGTCAGGAGTTTTAACGAGAGGGAGGTGGCAACAGAATTTCTGTGTAGGTGGCTGATTGTGGCCACCGGTGAGAATGCAGAGGCAGTGCTGCCTCAGATTGAGGGAATGGGGGACTTTAGTGGGACCGTAAAGCACACGAGTCTTTACAAGAGTGGGGAAGAGTTTCGCGGGAAGACAGTGTTGGTCGTTGGGTGTGGGAATTCTGGGATGGAAGTGTGCTTGGATCTTTGCAACCATAATGCTACTCCTTCTCTTGTCGTCAGAGATACAGTAAGAACACACTTTCTCTCTTTTTCTCTTTCTTTCAAAAAACACGGTCAGCAAATTCTAGTTGTATTCAAGAAATAAACATTTAAAAACCAATCTAAATTTTGAGTTTTTTTTTCGTCAAAAGTGTGCACGTTTTGGAATCACTGATTTAACATGAATGCGTGGGAACAAGATATACCTGTTTTTGCTTCTCTGAGATTCTAGTTTTTTTTTTTCGTGTCGTGGTATTTTGGACTATGGGTTGTCTGTTATGTAAAACCTGGGTGCGGGATGGGGTTGTTTTCATTTTAATTTTTGCCGCCTCATACAAGTATTTTGACTTTCATCTATGGAAAACATGGCATATATATACTGTTCAAAGTTCTTACATGATATTCCAAGTCCTATTCTGTTCATTCTGAAAAGAGAAAATAAAGAAAACGGGTGATGACACTGTGAGGCATAACATATATGCAAGTGAACTACACCACCTTCAAAGTTTGGCTTGTTCAAAAAAGACTATGTTAAAATATATTTCATTTTAGAGCTCCCCCTAAATATTATAAAAATGGTAAGATTTAACTTTAATTGGGATTCCCCCCACCTTTTTCCTTCCCATGATTTTCGTAGGAAAAGAGACTCTTTTTCCCATTACATATGTAGAGACCATAGCCTGCAAACAATGAAGGCCTACCAAGGGTTAAAGTTTTCCTCCCACATCGGCTTCTTTCTACCTTTTTCTTCCCTTTTTCTTCCACTCTTCTTTTCGTATTCAAGCTGTATCCATTCACTGCATACTCAAATTCTCATAATTCTTAGCTGTTATGATGGGGAAACACTGAGAAACTCTCACCACACGGTTCCTATTTTATTATATTATATAATATATGCATTTGTAGATTAAGCACTCTTAGGTTCAATTTTACACAGTGTGTATCAAAAACACCGTGTTATGAAAAATAAAACCTGTTCAATGATTTTAAAAAAAATTAGTTTTTAAATATTGGTTGGAAGATATCTTTAGTGAAAACCAAAATCAGGAAATAAAACTAATATAAAATCCAACGTTTGTTTGTTAATTTAATCTATTTATCCAGTATGTAAGACGAGACAAATTAACCCTAATATATGGATACTAACACCATAAACAGTCATTTGACATTTCTTTGTCAAGATGTAGATCAATGCTAATTGGGTGTCTGGAAAACATTATTCAAGAATTTATACCACTTTTTCACGCTGCATTTTGTTATTGGATTAGTGAAATACACTGAATTCATTTTTGAATTTATCCATATGATGGAGTTTAATTGTTTTTTTTTTTTTATGTTGTTTGTTTTTGGGTATGAAGGTACATATCTTACCACGAGAGATGCTGGGAAAATCAACTTTTGGGTTGTCCATGTGGTTGCTGAAGTGGCTTCCAATTCGGTTTGTGGATCGGTTTCTTCTCATAGTGTCATGGTTCATGCTTGGTGACACGGCCCGGTTCGGATTGGACCGGCCAAAAGTGGGTCCCCTTCAACTCAAAAACCTCTCCGGAAAGACACCAGTGCTTGATGTGGGTACCCTTGCCAAGATCAAAAGTGGACATATAAAGGTACTTCCCGTTTTATTAAATTAATTTTCAACTTTTCTTTTCTGGAACCCTTCAGTTTGTGTGCATCAATGTCAAGTGACAAAAATAAGAATTTGATGATCATTGGTTTAATTTGAAATAAATGTGTACGAGGTATTTTTGTTTATAAAAGAGTAGATGGATTTTTTCTTTCTTTTTTAAACATTTCTTTTACTTGAGTAGGCAAATCCTAAAGTTTTGGAGTCATAAAAATCTTCATTAGGTTGCTTTGTAATTTGGTCCTTCAAAATGACAGTAATTTGTTGTGTTATACAAAAGTTAATCCTTCGTGGATGAAGTTCTTTACAAATTGACATTGATCTCGATGGGAGAAATTTATGAATAGCACGTCCTTTTAAAGGAGTAAATTGCATATTAACATCTTTTTATCATCACTGTTCATCCTTCTGCAAATCGATCGCTTAAAAGCATAACTTTGTAACATTTTTTGTAATTAATTTATGAATAATTCATAAATGCATACTTTTAAAACCTAGAACAAAATTAACTTTAATTTTCTCTTCTTAGTGCAAGTTCACCCCTTAAAGAAAGTACGATGTTAATTTCTAAAACAAGTTTGCGTAATTACCTTCTGAATAGTTTAATCAATTACAAAGACCAACTTTAAGTATTAAAATGGTTTTCCTGAAGCACAACAGTAGCATTTACTAGCCATAATCTTTTTATTTAATTGTGAATTTTCAATTAAATGACTCGTATTTACATGTTTTTTTCAGCGTTGGTTTTGTATTGGCAACATCTTCCATTGTTGTGCGGTTTCAGTCAAATCACAGGGCTTTATAATATGTGAAATGTTACAAAAGCTAATGGACAAAAGAATTATCATTATTATTTGAATGATGTTGTTGGGGAGCGTAATTATTTTCATTAGATTGTTGTTTGTTTTGTTTGAACACTGCATGCAGTACTACTACTACTACAACACAATATATTGCCTGCTGCAGGTGCGACCAGGCATCAAGCGGTTAAAACGTTATACAGTTGAATTTGTTGATGGAAGGACAGAGAATTTTGATGCCATCATATTGGCAACTGGTTACAAAAGTAATGTGCCCTATTGGCTCAAGGTATATTAACATTATGCGTCCATATATAAAACTCCTTTTCCTTTTCTTTTCTTTCAATCATTTAAAACCTAAATAAACCAAAATCATATCTCTTTGTTCTATGATGCTCATTTTCATAATTTAAAATGAAAATTACTGTCTTTTAATATCTAATTCTAGTGTAATATACAATTTTTACTCACTTTAACCTAAAATTTTACAAAATCGTAATATGTTTTTTAAGGATTAAAGTCAGCATATATAACTTCTTTTTCAATTTTTTTACTTTCAAATATTAATACAGAGATTTTACATTTTCAGTAGACTAAAATGACACTTCATCCTATTTTAAAACACTTATTTCTAATCCTGCTTCGTTTAGTGAGTTGTTTTACAGATATTTACATACAGAAAATAAAATATTTATGTACTTAATTTCTATGGAAGATTATTTATTTGTTTAGTTTTTCTCAAACGAAAGTACATCAATTATTTTAAGTTAGAGAAAAAAGTAAATGCTTTCTATGTTTTTTTTGTTCTCTTAGCAGAAAAAAAAAATCCCAACATATAAATAATAATTAATTATCAACGTATTTATTTATGACTTTTACGATTATGAAGATTGAAATTTCCATATATTAAATATTTATATTTACGAAATCTTACAACTAACAATTGATTATGTTTTAAAAGTAGTTGATTGATGAAAAGTTGTTCGGTTTTCAAGTATTTAAAAATTTGGCAAATAGTTGTATTTAACGAAAGTAAACGGTTGTGAATGAGGAAAGCACAGGAGAATAAAGAGTCTCTATATGAGAAGTGTGAAAGTGATATAAAGGGGAGAAAAAACTAATGTAATTGGAATGGCGTATGTGCAGGAAGGGGATATGTTCTCTAAGAAAGATGGGTTCCCTACGAAGCCATTTCCAAATGGATGGAAAGGTGAGAATGGACTGTATGCAGTTGGTTTCACCAAACGTGGCCTTCTTGGTACATCAATGGATGCCAAGAGAATAGCTGAAGACATCGAAAGATGTTGGAAAGCAAAGCATAGCACCACTTTTTCCCTCTCACTTAATGTGCCACAATCAAATTCATGATGGGTTTGGGCTTAATTTCATGTTTTTGTTTTTTTTGCCAAATTATTAGAGGTTATAGAGAAGATGATATTGAAGTTTGAGTATTGAGATGGGGGAATTTTGTGGTGGCATCACATATTCTAGCTAGTAGAATCAAGAGTGGTGCTCCTCCAATCCATATGCAGGAAAGTGGACCAAGTAAGAAAGGAAAATTGGTGGGAACATTTGTCCCGTTCACATCTTAATTTTCATGGATTCACTTGTCAACAACATATGTGGCATTCAGAATCTGCGATGAGATGATAAATGAAGTTGAAGAGGGCTCTGGATTTCCTCTAATGTCAAGATGAAGAGGGGTGGGTGGGGATAGTGGAAATTTTTTCAAACTTGGTCCTCTTTACATTTTATACACTGCAATTTTTTTTAAATTAAATATATTTTTAGATTCTGAAGTTAGACGTTAAATTGAAATTTATTTATATTTGAAATTTTGATATATTTTAATTCTGAAACTGTTTTTTTAATCTAATTATGTTTTTTTTTACGTGTCAAACATGTTTTTCATTAGATATTAGAATAAAAATGTGTCAAATAATATAAATAAGTTAAATATTACAACGAAGAAAAAATTATCTGGACAGGTGTTTGATATGTGATTATGGTTTAACATATATTCCGTTGTTTCATTTTTATTTTTTAAATATAGAATAGAGTATGACATTGTGATGCTTTTTTGGTGCCCCTTTGAGACCTGAATGCTTGGTCAGTTCAGGTATTATTTTTTCCCATATTTTATGTAAACTTTAAAAATAAACAGAATAGTTAGGAAAGGAAATGTTTCTTGGTGATGGAGTGCTACAACTGTGGTAGATCATGTTCCTTGTTACTACCTTCCATGCAATTTCGTTATGCAAATGATTCTGGTCCCATGTGGGGGGAGTTAGGAGTTAGGCCTACCATTTCGCTTTTCCATGGAAACTAATTTAAGAACGTAAATTTCAAAACTGCCAAATTTGCAGGGAATTACAGTCGAATAGTTCTTTTCATTTATTACTATTTCCTTTACACACCAACTTCATTAAATTAAGTGTTCACAAGGTTTACATGAATTCTCTCAAAATTATTAATTCATGGGAAAAAAGTATTTAATTTCCTTTAAATTTGTCTACTTTTTTATATATAATTTGACTATTAAATTTATCTTTTCCAATTAATAAATAAGACAATTATACTATGACTCTCATTTTCTTATTTTCATTCTTTACTTCTTAATGTGGTTTAGTGTGAGTCATTAATTAATGTATCACTATCCTTTTCTTTGAAAAAATCAATATTGCACATTAAATCACATCAAGGAGTAAAAGATAAGAGTCAACAAATAGGATTCAAAGTATAATTTTCCTAACAAATATTTTAAACTTTAACCGTGCAAAATAATCCTTACAATTTTATCATTTTACTTTTTAATTATTACTTAAGATTTTAAAAGTAATTCCATATATTAAATTTGGGTATAATGATAACACAGAAACAGATTTAAAAACCTACCATAAATTTCATTTATTCATCACAAAATATAAAAAATTTAAGTTTAATTATGCTTTAAATTCCTAACAAATTTGAGAACTTTTAATTAAGTCGTTGATAATTTTTTGTGATCTAGTACTTAATAAATTTCCTTTTGTCAATTGAGTCCTCGCTTCTAACTTTGTCCTTTAACGGGGTGATGTGACTCTTAAGTAGTTGATGTTGATAAGTGTGATAATTACTTATTATTTACACTTTTTAGAATCTCTTAATTATCTTTTATTCATGTATTTTTTGTGTTAATCCCATGAAAAAATTTAGGATTTTGTTATTTTATTCAAAAACAGGTTTACTTTGATGTTTGTGGACTTTTGTAGAAAAGAATGGAAGATTGGAGAAAAATCACTAGTAACTGTCTGGAGTCACTCGCCCAACTAGCTAGACGTGCTCGCCCAGCGACCAAGACTCACTAGCCCAACGAGGAAGGCTTGTTAGCCCAGCGAGTTTCATATTTTCGTTAAACATTAAAAGTGTCGAGACTCAAACAGAAAGGCAGTTTTGGTAGGAGGAACACTATTGGAACTCAAGACGAAGGCAGAGACACTTTTGAGCTTAAAGGATTCATCTTTCTTCATTCACTCTACCATTCCAACTCCATTTGTGCTCTAGATGTATAGGAGTAGATAAACTCTATTTCATTGGGGTTGGATGTAATGTACCTAAACTCATTGTAGTTTCATATATGCAATAGAATCTCTTTCACTACTTTTGTGTTCTATCTACATTATTTTCATGCATGATGGAATATCTATGCGTTTTGGTGGTATCTAATCATTGGAAAGTGTTTTGGAACCCTAGACATGGATAGCACAACCTAGAGGTTTAGTTCTAGACATAGACCAAAGCTTTTGGTCATTCTAGGCGTCGTTTTTAATGTGTCTTTTGTGTTTAAACATTTAAGGGATTAGTATTTTTACATAAAAGTTCAAAACATGCCCCTAAGGGATTAGGGCTTGAATAATTTTGATGTCAATGCTTGAGTAGATGAGAGATATATATTGTGAGATGATTGCTTAGAGTTTTGGTCATGAATTCCAACCCAATGAGTCTTTGCCTTGGTTATTTTATCACTTTAAAGTTTAGAAATATTTATGTTTTCACTTGTTCCAAATTAATCTATGGTTACATTCAATGCTTAAATTAGTAAGTACGCCTAGTTAACTAAACAAACGCAATTCTCGTGGGAAAACGATACTTGGACTTACCATTTTTTTTACTTACACAACTTGGTACACTTGCCAAAGTCCTAATAGATGTGCATATTATCTTGCCATGTCACCTCCTTCATTTGTCGTTGTAACATTCCGACCAGATATTAGAAATTTAAAATAAAAAAATAAAAAAATAATAGATAAATCACATTTAATAAAATACCATTTCCCAAAAATGCGGGAAATTTGAAACTTGATTACGTCTTTATGAAATACCTCTATTCATAATTATATATATAAACTCAAATACATAACCAAAGTCTGATAATGTGAAAGTTTACAAATCACTTAAAACCAAAAGCTTAAAAAACATCAGATAAATCTTTTCATTCCAGACTAGCCCCGCTCCGGTTCTATGCCTCACCAGACCCACCTACAACATCATCTGCTCACGTGTACCGCATACATGATCATCACCAAACATAAGCAGATAGGGTGAGCTAACAGTTAAACAAATGTATATATAAACCATATAATTTCATCAGATAAATCATACAAGTACACCAAAGGAATTTCTATCCTTTGATTTAACACCACATGGCCATCACCATGTTACTCGTGTTCTACGTCTTCTAGTGAATGTCTCAAGATGTCTTGCTGCAACACCTATCAGTCACAACTGATAGAGCACGTGCGGGAAACCATGTTACGGATCAGACACCGTAACGCCAGGTGGAGTTCCCAATACGAATAACATTCGTAATGTTCCAAGACTACCAAACTCGTCAGCTATTTACTAAGGAGGGCAATCTAGTGGACCCAATCCGTACAACCACAACATGCACATTCACACTAGCAACACTCGCCAACCCGATCCATAACTCAAGAGTTCCTCGTGTTCATCCGCCATCCCGAGCCACAACTCAAGAGATGTTATTCCAAGCCACAACTCAAGGAATACCACGTGCTTTACCCCTATTCTGAGCTACAAATCCCTGAGCTACAACTGAGACACAAGTGCCACTAGGCGGTACATGAAAATCTGGGAAAATTCCAGCTTTTCACTGCACCTCCGAATGCCAAAAACTCCAAAACACCCTGCAATGATCTTTTACTCAATTACAGCAGCAATCATTGCTACCAAAGGTACCTATTCTTTAACCAAAGTCAAATTCACAGAATTTCAACACAATTCCAGTATCCCACATTAATAACCCTCAAATCCCCAATTTGAAAAACTCTAGACCAAGTTCATATCCAATTTCCTTTAATTTCCTTACATTATAGAGTAAATTCATAATCATTTGCTTCCATTTAGTCGATTAATAATCTAAACAACCTTTCCACCGATTACAATCTACCCAGAACCTAGAAAACATCAAAATCGAGCCACCTAACTCGCGTCGCCTTGCGGGTGTTCGTCACCGCTACGCAGTTCATCAAGAAAAACCCATAAATGGGTTTCAGCATTGCGCCGCCTGGCGGTCGGGACTCTACCGCTAGGCGGTTCCACTCAGGAACCCAGAATTAGCTTGGCAGGGATGAATCGCCTAGCAGACATTCATCTCCCACCAGGTGATTACTGGAAAAATTCCAGAAACCCAGAATATTAACGCGAACAACAATGTAATCATGCATAAATAGGATTATTCATCATGCAATTAATCTAATCACGTAACTTAACGAGTAAAACTCCCCTAACCTGGAATTCCTTTGCTTAAAATTGGAAATTTGGCGAGTTCCTCTTTAATCACTAGATCGCCTAGCACTTCCCTTCAACTCAGCTCCCAACTACACCCAATTCTCACCACACACTCTTTGAATTCACACCTCTCACAATGCTCAACAATGGCAGCACCAAAACTCTTTCTCTCTCCCTTAATTCCCACTAAAAAGTGCCTTAATTAGCAATGATGAAAAGAAAAACGAGAATTGGAAGTTATCCTGGCGCTCTAATGACCATCAATTTCTCAAGTAAAGAAGGATGAGACATGTGGTGAGAGGAGCACTAGGGGTTTTACCTTTACCAAGGTGTTAACGAACTTACCTTGTATGTGGTACTATTTACCACTTTACAAAGCATTGGATGCCACCGCAAGTACATAACTTACCAAGACTCGACATCAATGCTTATATCCGAATAATTGAGTCATAACTTTAATTCTTCATATGAAATAGAGTGATGAAATGTAGTGTGATTGATATAATTGTATATATATGTGAATTATTTGATCTTTTAAATCTTTTGCACATTAGCTTACCCTTCATCTGTGTTTCTACCTTGTGTTGTTGTTTTCCTTTTTGCGATGATCTCCTATCTGGTGGGATGGGAGTAGATGTGGTTGCAGTTTCACAGGCACCTTGAAGAATGAGGAGTTATTTATTAGGTTGGTGGAAGGTCTTAGATGGAGTTATTGTAAGTGGGTAGCTTTTGCTTAATGTTAGAATTGGATTTTAGTTGGTTTGTATAAATGTTATACTTTTATAGTCCTATATGTTCTAGGATTGTATTAATATACTTTATACACTGATTTATTTGTTTGAACACTAAGATAAAAAATCTTATTTTATTAGTTTTAAGCTACTAAAATTGGGATGTTACATTATAATTGTATAATTTTAATATTTTAATAATTATAATTCAAAATTGTATAATTATGAAATTATGATTTTATGAAATAAAAATTATGATATATTTTAAATTTTTATTGAAATCATAAAATCATAATTTTATAGTTATACAACTCTGAATTAAAATAATAAAATATTAAAATTTACAATTATACAGTTATACAATTATAAATTTCTAAAATTTTAACATTATAAAATCATAAATTACAAAACTATAAATTAAAAAAATTTAAAATAATAAAATAATAAAATGACATGGGTGACGGTCGAATAAATTGACATGATAAGATAATAATCATATTCTCTTAACATGCATATAACTCAATTAAGAGAAGAAGTTAAGGGTGGAGACTCAATTAAAAAAAAAATTTATTAACGACTTAGTAGACCACCAAAATTTATCAGGAACTCCGTTAAAAAAAATCCTAAATTTATAAAAAACTTGAAACATAAATAAACCTAAAATTTATAATTTAAAAATTATGTCAATAGTTCTTGTAAATATAAGTTTATCTCACTATAACAAAATATCAAATTTAGTTTTCAAGTAATAGCGTGGGTCAAAATACTACCTATAATAGACTAAGTTGACTCTAAAATAATGAAAAGAAAATTATTTAAAAGAAAAATTAAAAAGTATAAAATCATTTTTAAATTTATATTACGAATAACATATATGTCGATTAAAATGATGCTGACTACAAGAATATGGTCAGTTTAATCATCGTTATGCCAATATTAATTTGTTAATAAATAAAACTATTTGTGTTAGTATTTATTTAGTGTCTGCTTAACATTAATAAAATTTATTTAATTTTAGACATTAATAAAGTCGATTTAGTAAGTTTTAAGCCATCATCAACTATTTTTAACTTTTTAAAACTAAGTAAAAATATATATTTTAATGTAAGATAAGTTTGAGCTTAGCCAATACTAACTAAACTTAATATTAAAACATGTGATATAATTAATATCATATATGATGGTTATTCGGTTAGGTCATCTTTGTTTTTGTGTGTTGTTGTGTTGTGCGATGATCATATACGAGAGCAGATGTTGATGTAAATACTAGTGGAGATGCATAGCGGTGAAGAGATTCATTGGGAAAAGCTTTCATGGAGAGCGTTTTATTTTATTTGGAAATAAGATGTAAAAGTTGACTATTTTGGAGCTTGGATTTGTACCAGTTTTCATTGATAACTTCTTTTGTGTTGGTTTGGTTTTAATCTTGTTTTATTTCATTTGAATAAAATGATTGTGTTGGTTTCGGAAAAAAATATTGTTTTAATATTGATAACTTATACTGTGTAGGTTTCGAAAAAAAATAATAATGGAGTTTCTTATAAGATTATTTTAAGATGATATCAAAGTTTTATATTTTGGAATTTTTTTATTATAAAATTACATGTGACATCTCGAAAGAAGTGTTACATTTGTGGTATTAGAACCATGTTTTTCAAAAAAATCTTTTTGGAGGTTTTGGGAAGTGAGCTTGACGCAGTTTTGTTGTGTGTTTTGTAGTTTGTACATGTTGATGTATGACTTGTAAAGTCTCTTTGGAAGAGTCTCTGAGCATGTGGTGGTACTTTGAAATGGTTATATTTGAAATGCTCATATTGTATGCCCTGTAATGTTCTAAATGTTTAAGTTGTGATGTTTGAATTATTTTAACTTGCTATATGTGGTTGATAAACCTCTTGTAACCTAGAGATTCAATCAAACTCGATTTCCTCACTAATACTACTTAATATATCATAGTGATCAACCAAGAATCAATCCGAAGGATAAGCAAATGCAAATGAGTGATTTATTGAACTTGTCTTGTGGAAATGAAGAAATCTAGCAAAGTATACTTGAACTAAAATTGAAACAAACTTAAAATGCTTATGAAGATGCAAAAATACAAACTGTTTGATGAAATGCCTAAATGAAATCTCATGCACCTAAGATGTTTGATGAAAAACTACCACTAACTAAGCATGTAGATGTGTAAATATGTAATGCAATGATCCTAAATTCGAATTAAACACTCAAAACACTTTTGACACCTAAATGAAACTCAATTGAACCATTGAAATTGAATTAAGAAAATGCAATTATGCAGAAAACAAGATTCTGAAAATTTCCCAAGAGAAGTTCACATACGAATGTGCAAGGCAACCTTCAAAATGTGAAATGAAAATGTAGTATTACAAAACATCTAGAAATTATCTCTATTGATTATAGGAACAAAAATTATGCAAAACGATCAAGTACAACTCAAAATCCCAAATCAAGAACCCTAATTAACGGTAAAAATGAACAAATGCACGAATGGTGAATTGGATGCAATGAATGACAAATTAAATGTGCAATGGTTTAGAAACAATGTGCATAAGCTCACGATGAAGTTCATGAACAGTGGTTCAACTCTACAGAAATGAAGTTCATGTTTCAATTTGATGAATTATGTATGGTGGGTCATAACAAATGACCTTTGATATCTAAGTAGCATGAACTCTGCATCCTCTGAAAATTCAACTCGTTTCCAACTCAAATCCAATGTTTTTTTAGATCATCATCACTCAATCACTCAAAATTGAATCATGAGTTCATTTCAGCCATGAATAACAAAAAATGTGGTGTTTAATCGGTCAAGATGAAAAGAAAACATCAATTTCATATCAAGGAACATGTTTACGTCAACTATAATCATTAAAATGAAGAAGTATCTTACAAATAAATCAAAACCAGTAGAAATCCATGGCAGAAAAGCGCAGAAATGGTGCATAACAACAATGAGTGATGTGGTGGAAAAGAGAGAAAATGGTTTCGTGGTGTAAGAGAGGAATGGTGGTGAATGATGTTTCTTGTTTGTGTTTCAAATGTGTTTTGGCGGCCAAATAATAGAAAGATTAGACTTGCTATTGGTTTTACAAATCATATTAACTAACTAAATACCACAAATTTGCCTATGTCCTTTGCAATTTTCACTTGGAACTTGGGTGCCAGGTTTCCCAGCAATTGTGCCAACTTACTCCAACTCACTTGTTCATATTTGGTGACGCTTCCACGTCCATGACCTGCTACAGTAGGTGATTGAGTCCAGGTGGCTCATAGCAGCTCCAAACTCACTCATTCAAAGGGCTCTCTCAAGCTAATTTTGTGTGAATTAAGCTCTACTTAATCACAACAACATCTTTTCACACTCAATTCCAATTCAAAAACTCCACTCTGACGCTCTGACTATACTTCCACTAAGATAACAAGTTATCATTCACAAAACCAAATTATGCTACGTCTACAATGCACGTAGAAGAGCTAAACATGCAATAATGAGATTGAGAGTGGTATGCATATATGAACCATATTTAAACAATCTTGAAGTTAGAAAAAGTGTATTTTAATGTCCTAAAGCTTTCCCAAAATGTGCCATTTCATTTGCATTTGAAAATCAAAAAGTCAACTTTTGATCAAACTTTGGTCAACATTTGCACCAAATGCCATTTTCGAGCAAATTGGTTGAATCAGCTTTATCTTTATGGCTTCTCTGAACTCTGAGATGAGACTCTAGGTCTTCCTTATGCATTTCACTCAAAAATCCAAGAAGACAATGCTAGTCATTCCAACTACTTCTAAAGACTCCTAAAAGTAGACAAATCTACTTCAAAGTTTATCTATAAAACTAAAACTTACACTACTTTGCTACTATTGATTGATGAACCTAATATGAAGGCTAAACTGGACCAAGCTAATAACACTTCTAAGGATTACACTAAAAATGCATTACTCATAATAACACTTGCAAAACTAGACTAGAAATTTAAATAAAATAATATATGCTAATTACTCATAATTAACCACTTAAACCTACTCAAAATAATGCAATTAGCTAAGAAAAACTTTAAATATTAGGGACTTATCAGTGGTCTAGATGGCACACCGTTGACCTAGTACGTTGAACTCAATTCTTCTTGTTGATGAGATCGCGCGGGCCATCCAATTAATGGTCAATGCGATTCAACAACAAATTGCCAACAATGCACCTAGGAATTAGATCAGCCTAAAAGACTTCATGAGGCATAATCCTACTAAGTTAAATGGTAAAGGCTACATCTCATAAGGTTGATGCTTTAATTAGGGAAAGTGAGAAGATCTTTAGGGTCATTGCCTGCCTTGAAGAGTAGAAGATAACTTATGCGTCTTTTGTTCTAGTGGGTGATGTTGAGTACTAGTGGGGTAGTATGTAGCAACAAATTGAAGCTCGTGGCGAGGAGGTAGAATTTCTAATAGGAAAAAATGTATGTGCATGCCTATGTGAATAGGTTTGAATATTTAGCCCAATTCTATTCTCGGAATATAACCAAGGAATGAAGGTGCCACGAGTTTGAAAGGGGGCTAAAACACGAGTTGGCAAAGGTATTGTGACAAGGAGTATTAGGGAGTTTCCGGTTTTAGTAGAATAGGCAAAGATAGTGGAACAATTTAGGTGGACCTTAGTCATGTTATCAAGACTCAAAAAGGCATCTTTTCTAGAGACAAGTGATAAACCTTTTAGTCACTTCAGATTTATGCAAAACTTGATTTTGTCACTAACTAATGCAGTGTAATGACAAACTAAGATCAATCCTAGGAAAGACAATTTAACTTCAAATGATTCTTGAGTGTGTTTGCGTAAAATAGAGGAAATCTAAATCTATCACTTTAAACAAACTAAGCTAAACTAAACTTAGCACAAAGTAAGCTATTAGAACCTAAACTCTGGAAAATAAAAAAATTGCACAATAGTGTTCAAGTGTGAAAATGCATGGAAAATTCAAATGTGGACATAGAACAAATGAATGAACAACCTAAAGATACAAAACAATTTGAATGAACATTAATTAGATTTAAATATTGAAATCACACAAAAAGATCGAGTAGAATGTAAAATCCCAATTCACAAACCCTAATCTAAGGAAATTATTGGTCAAACACACAATTGAAAAATTAAAGGTGAAAAGCTATGAAATCATTGTGAAAATGAGGTGAATAGATCATGTATTGCATCACAAATCGATGAGAGACGAAAAATGAACCTGAAAAACATGCGAAATTGAAAATCAAAGAGAAGATTGAATGGAACTGTGTGTGTGAATTTCTGCAGAATTAAGTTCATGGATCCAAAATTACTTGTTTAAGCATACTCAATTCAAATCAAAAGATCTTTGGTAGAAGTTAGATGACTATGCATCCTATAGATTTTAACTTGTTTCCAAATCTTATCCAGTAACTTTATGACTTAATGAATGCATAAACAATTGAAAGTCATTCATGACCAATTTAGCAGAAAAGGAAACTGAGAAATGGAAGAACAAATGGTGAAATAGTAGAAATCGGTGGAATTGAAAGCAAAACCCACAAAGGGTGAAGAGAGAAAGATCCTTGTTACAATGCCTACTTTGTGGTCATTAATCAAAGAGCCCTCTAGAAAAGCACATAAAACAGTAGAAAAACAAAATTGTGAATATAGGCTATTTTGATGAAGTGAAAATGTATGTATTGGCAGTGTGTAAGTGGTGATGAATGTATATAAAACTTTTGCGGAACTTAAACTGTAAGACCCAAGAAATTTAAATAATTATTTAATAAATGCGAGTAGTAGGAGCCTTTATGGCATTTAATGAAGATTGTTATGACGTGGAAAAGTACTAGCTCAAGTGGTTGAGAGTACTTGATTATGTGAGAGGACTTGGGTTTGAGTCCTATGTATGCCAATTGTATGTTATTTTAATGTGTGTATTATTTTAATGTTATGTTTGAATGTGATTAGTGATAATGTAATCCTAAAATTATAGGAATTATCACGAAACATGTATTGCTGGAATTGGTTGTGTATTGACTGTGTAATTGAATGGTTGTGTGTTCAAACCTTGCTAAGAACAAATTAAACTTCCCTTTTGCAAAATTTCTTTTTGGCATGAATGAGAAGGGTCAGCAAACCCTAGTCGTCAGAGGGAGCAGCCATAAAGTTTGTAAAACCACCAAGTTAATCAGGATTGATGGTTATTAAACCTTATAATATGAGAGGAAAATAGTTAGGTAAAGTGTAGAGGAATTTGGTGTGAAAGTGGATAAGTTCTGGGTGCATGGAGAAAGCAAAGAGGAGGAGAATTGTGGTGGTTCTTAAAAGTCAATGGAAGAAGGAGTGTGAAAGAAGAGTAAGGATTTCAATTGGAGCAATGATTCCAGGTAAGGAGAGTTGTTTTCATATGTTTTTGGTTCGTGTATAATGTATTGTGCTTTGCTATGATCAAACTGAATGAAAACCCTTTCTTTTTGCGCTGTTTTTCGAGGTTTCTAGGTTTTCGCCCAGAAACTGCCTGGTAGTGATGATGATGCTGCCAGGCGACGCATCAGCTTTAACCCAATTTCTGGGTTCTGTCATGAATTGCCTGGCGGCGAGTTGTAACCACCAGGCGACGCGACGCATTTGGGTATGTTTGTTGTGTTTATGAATTTTATGATGTTGTGATCTTTCCATTCAGAATATTATGTCTATGTAAATGTTAAATTATGAATTGTTGGTGTTACTCGAGGTATTTGTGACTCGCGTGGGTGAGCGATTCTGAATTATTGAAAATAGATGTCAATGACGATCCTGTTGAATTGGTATGATGTTTGGGTTGAGTCCGTAGTCGGAAAATAAGTGAATGTGAAATATTGGTGCGTAGGAATTGATTGGAATCGAAGATTGATAGAAAATCGGGCTCGCAGGCATAGGAAACCTGAGCTTTTACCTAGGTACTGATGTGCTATCTGGCGATATCTCATTGGCTGCCAGGCGATAGCGGTGGATCAATGTTGTTTTGGGAAAATTGGTCAATTGGATGTGAGAGAGGCTACCGGTGAATTGAGTTGTGAACAAATTTAGCGTGATCAGATGACAAAAATAAAAGGAATGGGAGGTTAGTGATGATATAGGCAACATATTGGATGTGAGGGTGAACTTGGGATGAATTGATGTGAAATAGGTAATGAACTCTAGTGGTAATCAATAATCTGATATAAGGGAATAGTGGAAAAAGAGAATAACTAAATTGAAATGGTGGGTTATGTGATTATGGGGTTTGGTAAGTCAATGAATAATAATTGAATTATGGGAGAATATATCAAATTCATTAAGTATAAGATGTGGAAAGGAGTGTAATATAGTGGCAAAGAAGGTAAGGGATTATGCTAGTGTGAGTCTTACATTATCTAGGATAGTGGTTGATTCATAATTCTCTGTTAAAGAAGTTCACTTGGATGGATGAAATGGGTGACTTGGGAAGTATTAATTGGCTGTTATATGGGAATCCTACAGTTGTGGTAAATGTATGTTTTGGCAAAATGATGTTAACAATTGTTGGAAAGGGGGATTTATTGGAGGAGAAGTCATATCCATGAATTTGACTAAGGCATGGTGTAGGTTAGAGTGACTAATGAGTAACATTTGTTCAATAAGGAGTGGTGTAATCAAGTTAAAAAAAACGGAATTACGTGTGAAAAGGCATTGTATTTAGAGTTAGGTATTAATTTAGAATTAAGGGTGAATGTGTGAGGACATTTCATAGTGAAATGTGGTCTGTTTTAGGTGCCAAAACTAGCAGGGATTTGTTACTGATATGGCGCCAGGCGGCAGTAGGAGTGCCGCCAGGCGATAGGAGCACCAAGGGATCCTTGCAACGCATGGTGCCTGGTGGTAGGGTGTGGTCCACCAGGCGATAGACCCTGAAACAATGGGTCTGGGAGAGGCATGGTGCTTGGCGGCAATGGTGTTCCGCCAAGCGGTCTACATAGGAATTTCGCCTAGCGGCGCTTAGGCTACGTTAGGCGATAGTGCTGCAGGCAGTGGTTGCGTGTGTTGTTTGTACGCAATGATGCAGGACTTGGATCAGGATATGTTGTGCCATGAGTGGGTAGGCTCATGGATGGTGGTGAACACATGATGATATGAGCGGGGAGGTTCGTAGATGGTGGATCACGTGTATTGGACTACGGGCGGGTAGGTCCGTAGAGTAGGACTACGAGCAAGGATATTCGTAGAGCAGGACTACGAGCGAGGAGGTTCGTAGAAGTAGGACCACGAGCGGGCAAGTTTGTGTGAGCATCATAAATCCTGAGTCCATGGCTAACTATTTCTGTGAATTGAAGGTTAAAAAGCCTTGGGGTATTAAGGTATTGGCCAAGTACTAACTAGAATAATATAGTGAGGTCTATTGATATTATTAACTGATGTGATAATTAATTTATGAGCTCACCCTTTCTATTTGTCTTTGACGATGATCGTGTGACTTGTCACATGCGAGTAGAGGATATTCCAGGTGATGTTGTTGATGCATAACTACAGAGAGAGGGATAGAAGAGGACTTTTGACTAGAGACTTTCTTTATGTTTTATTTTTTTACGTAGTCGCTATTTTGAAACTTGTAATAACATTATTACTTTAGTTTCCTTTAAATTATGGTGCATTGAATAATGTTTTAATTTTTCCCGCATTTGGGAATAATAAAATTATGAGGTTTATTTTTAAATTATTATTTATTTATTTTAATTAAGTAATTTTCAGTAGGGACGTTTGATAAATTGCCTCTTACAAGTGACACAACTGCCAAAAACTCCTTCCAAAAACTAAACTAACTTCTAACTAGTTTAACTAACTAAGCTCATCTTCACTATCAACCTAGGTGGCAAGTTTTCAGTTGGAGCCACAGATTGCAAAGGGTCCCGTTTATTGCGGCTTGTTGCCTCTTCAATTTCTTCCACCTCCTATAGCAAGTAATGCAACCAACTCTATGACAGCTCACCCTTGGCTTCCAATTCAAATCCTTTGTATGCATCATCCTCCATGGTAGCTTTGAAACCTTTCCATCACAACCCTTGATCTAAGTACCATCCTTTGGCTTTAGGAGTGGCATCAAAACCTTACAAAGCTAACTTCCTGCATTCAAAACGTAAATAACAAGTTAGCATTCGAGAAACTAAAACTAAACTACAAGCTAAGACTACACAAATAACTTAAATAAGCAAATTTTATAATTGGATTTTCTATGCAACTTTTAATCAATTCTTTTCCCTTTCAAGGTCAACACAAGTGTATTCAAGTGCTTTTAAGCTTCTCCTATAGTTGCTATGTCCGTTAGAGTTCAAATGCAAAAAGTCAACTTTGAGTCAACGTTCTGGTCAACTCACTAGAAAAGTCAACTCTACACAAATTCCATGAGTTTTGGCTTATTTGGATTCTATAGTGGCCTTCAATGATCACCTCAATGCTATCCTTGAACCTGTTAGCTGCATTATTGATAACGATGTTGTTGACGTGATCAAATTAATACTACTTATATATTACAACTTTAGTATTGTTAAGAAAGTAGCCAAAAGATTATTGATGTGATCTCAACAAGGCTTATAGCTTGGGCCAACGTTTAGGCCCAAATCATGCTCAAATCCCAATCCATGGCCCACATGCATCTCAAGCCCAAAGCCCACCAAGAGGCCCAATAATAAGAAGCATTCTAAAGAAGATCCAAATGGGCTTGCCTCAAAATGGACAAACTTCTCATGGGCTTCAATTACTCTTTTCATGGGCCAAAGAAGATGTGAAGATACAAAGAGATTACATGATTGAGCATTAGAATAGCCTTTCATAAATAGTAGGCTAAATAAACATGTTCCTTATGTTTTAATTGGGCTAATCCAAGCCCAATAGAGAGCATTGGCCAAGACATTCTCCTTGCCACATGAAAGGAGTGGCTTCTAGCTTGCAAAGGAGTGCCATGCCACTTGTCACGCATCCAACCCATCATGCGCATCCAAGGGCCAAGAAAGAGACTTCTTCTCCAAGCTTGCATCTTAGTTCAAATGTAATTTCATATGCATGTGCATTAGTGACCTTTTCTTCTATAAAAGAGAGTTCTAGAGCACTTTGTAGAGTTTACTCTTGAAATTGCTAATAGAATGCTTGTGTTGAGATCACTGCACTCTTCTATTATTTTGAGAGCACCTAAGCTAGAGGTTTCCAACATTTCTTCTAGCCACCTTCCACTAGTCTAGTTTTTAGTCTAGTCTCCTTTCACCACTCCAAATTCCATTGCTACAAGAGCTTTAAACACTTGTTTCCATTTCCAATTCCGCTGCCAATGGAGTCTCAACCAGCCACCACACCTTGGAGCTCCATCAATTATTATGGGTAAAGTTAACTCTAAGTTGTCTTCCAACGAACATGGAAGGGATCCTTGAAAAATTAGTTCTTTAAAAACTATACCAAAGGGGTTAGTTAAATAATATTGGAAAAATAATAGAAGAAGATAAAGATCAAAAGATATAAAAAAACAATGATAAAGAAAATAGATTGATTACACGTGTTTTTCAAAATAAATCTATCATCGGTTATCTAAAGTACATTCTCAATTTATTACTATGTCTAATCATGTATATTATTTTACCTCTAATATTAAGTAAAAAGCTAGTTAACCAAAGCACATTCTTAATTAATTCTTGTTAAAATTTTCACCTTTAATCAAAATACATTCTCAATCATGGGCAAAAACCCATTCAATCACATGAAAGTTTCTAAATTTAATCAAAATACATTCTCAATTAAAATTAAAAACCCTTGAACTCATAAGATTGATATGTTATGTAGATTTAACACTGTGCTAACTTGCTAAAATGTAAAAATCATTACTTTTTATTTGATTAAAAGGCAAAAGACACATATGAAAATAAATCACAAGAATCAAAAAAGCAAATGAATTTATTCATTCTAACCTTAGAATACATAATAAAATTATAATGAAATCAAATCTTGAAGCTTAACACTCCATGAAATCAAAATAAAATAAAATAGGAAAAGAATGGAGAGAATGAAATTAGGCCCCCTAAAAGGTTCCTAAACTCCGAAGTTCCGAGCTTGTCTTTTCTGCTTCCCCTTAGTCTCTATATATAAGACTTGGATTGGGTTCTTCTATTGCTAAAATCTCTCAAACATCTTTAAAATAATCATAAATATCATTTATCTTTATAGTTGTTATGAATATCTATAAATATTTGGAGAGATATAGCCAATTTTAGAACTAATTGACAAATATAGTTGGTTGATAATATCAATTATCTTATATAATTAAATATATATGATAAATTATCACCAACTTAGTACTTTATCCTTATGGCTACTCCTAAGTCGATCTATTTGAACTAAGATTTTATAAACCTATCTAAGATTCTATCATCTAAGCTAAACTACATATCACTAGAACTTACACTAAAAATGCACTAAAAATACCTTATTAAGTTATTTTTATAAAATTAGACTAAAATGCCAACTAAACTAATACTAAGCTAATTACTCTTACTTACCAATTTAAACCTACCCAAAATAGCACAAATAACTAAGAAAAACTCCAAAGATAAGGGACTTATCAACAAGCAATAAAAGAAGTTGTATGATAGACCTCAATTGTCTAGCTCAGGAAATATGAAGTGTTATGAGTGTGGTGGTGCTCATTACAAACGCATGTGTGGTCAACTAACCAGTGTGAAGATGGAGGAAAGGAAGTGCTACATCTGCAATAAGTCATGACACTTTGCCAATACTTATCCTGAGAGGAAGTCAGGTAATGGATTGTGGTAGCAAAAGCTTTCTGGTGAGAAGCCTCAGGCAGTTGGGAGAGTATTTACTTTGTCTGGTGTGGAAGCTACTCAATTAGGTACTTTAATCCAAGTCAAATGTACTTTGTTTGGAAAGTGTGTGCATGTATTTTTTGATTCTATAGAGATACACTTTTTTATCTTTATTGTATGCATAAAAAAGCTTGGATTACCAGTGTGTGATATGGGGAGTGAGTTGAGGTTTCTATACCAACGTTTGGGCAGGTCTCAACTAGTTCGGTGTGCATTGGGTGTCTGAATGAAGTGGTGGGGTGCAGGTTTGTGCTAAACCTTATTTGTTTACCGCTTGAGATTTTAGACGTAACTCTAAGGATGGATTGGTTGATTGCCAATCACATTCGTATCGACTACGGGAAATGAAACGTGGTGTTTCTAGATGCTGTAAGTTTTGAAATGGTTGAAATGCCAAAAAGGGGGAGGGTGAATTGGCTAGTTAAAAAATAAGGTGACTTTTGAAAGCCTAATTTTTTTTTAATTGAATCAAATCAACCACCAAATAAGGATGCAAACACTCATGCATTGGACACTTTTAATCGATTAAAAATAGAGTTAGCCGACTGATTTCATTAAACAAATATAGTCAGAATCAGTACTGATAGAAACAATCGATTAAAACACAAAAATAGTCGACTGAAAAACTGGAAAAAGTGTAGAAATACGAATTTGTGATTTAAAGCAAGATCAATATGAAAGATCAGTCAAGATATGATTAAATGAGTTATACAAACATGATCAATGCTACATATAACACCAGATCTCACAAGAATGTCAAAAACATGGTTTAGATCACAATTCTTTAAACTTTAAAAAGTAATGCAAGAGAGAAGGGTTAGAGAAAAGAGCAATGCACAAGATTTTTATATTGGTTCACTCAAACCTGAGTTACATCCAGTTAATCAAGGCAACTTGAGCTTGACTTTGCACTATTTCAAAAGATTTACAAAGTTCACACCCTTACACTTTTAAAATATGTAAGGATACCACACAATGACTCTTGAATCACGCAAGAATCAAACCAGCACAACAAGACACCTCTTGCAGACCTAGAAAACCACCAAGCACAACCAAAAAGCTTGAGAAAGATCAAACGTCAATGGTAGCACAACCTTGCCTACCACAAGCACCTTCTCCAAGATTAAAACACCAAGTAAAATGCTCCAAGAATGATCTAAGATCAATCTTCAACAACTGCACTCTGTATGATTATGAAAGAGAGAGAGAATTCCACTAGAATGATTTCACGCTTAAAAATGGTCTTCTTACCTCTCTTTTGAAAAATACAACTCTTATAATTAAATTGTTACGAAATTCAACAAGTTCTTTTCAAATCAATCGGTTGATTTGACTTAACTTAAGTGAAATCAGTTGATTAGAAAATAAATCAACTAATTGAACAAGTCTCAGTTAAGACTACTGCAGCTAACCTTTTAATCTGTTAAAAATCCATTCAATAGATTAAAAGACACCATTTAACATGTTGAAAAACATTTCAACAGATTAAAAGACATAACTATGACCCTATACATCTAATTAATGCAAAATGGTCTACAATATGAATTACAATCTTCAAGCTTGTTTTCTGCATGATAAATCCAAATAGAGGGCACGCACACAAGGTTTGATCAACACGTGAAACATCAAATCTCAATATCTTCATCAATGTAAGCATGGTTCCAAGGCAATGACTTCAAGTACCTTCACAAAAGCTTCATCAAATCTTCAAGTATCAAATCATTTAGGCTATTTTATGTTAACATATGTGACTGGGTTAAAACTAAGTTCGGTTTAAGGGGTTCTGATGGATATCAATGAAGGGGCTACTTGTTAAATAGTTATAGCCCAAGAGAAAAAGAAAATAGTGCCAAGGAGCAGATCATTGGTATACAGGTAGTGGAAAAGTGTATTGGTGTTGTTTTTTTCTTCGAATGAAGTACCTTGGTTGCCGCCAAGCAGAGAAATGGACTTTGCTATAGATTTTGTTTCGAGAGCAGGTTCAATATCAGTGGCTTCGTACAAAATGGCTCCTAACGAATTAACAAAACTGGTGAAGAAAGCATATTCTAAACCAAGGCTCAAGATATGGTTGTTGCTCATGCAAGAGTTAGATATTTTGATAAAATGTAGGCGTCATGCTTTAAATCAATTTGCAGTTCACTTTAGTCGAATTGAGAGTCTAGTTGACCCTATTCGTGTAAGTGATAAATTTCCAGATTAATTCTTATACACTATGCACATAGTTTTATCCAAACCTTGGTGCAATAACAATAAAGCTGGAGTGGATAAATTGAAATTTCATTCCAAATATTTTTTGTTGGAAGATCCATTTTTATGGATGTTTTTTAGTGATCAAATCATCTATAAATGTGTATCTGATCATGAATTTCAGAGAGTGTTAAAAGGATGTCATGATACAGTGGAAGAAGGTCACTTTGGACGAAAATGTATTGTAATTAAATTTTTGGACTGTGGTTTCTTTTGGCTGACACTATTCAAGGATGCATATAAATTTGTGAAAAACTTGTGATGTCTGCTAAAAAGCTGGAGGAAATATAAAAATAAATAAGATGCCTTAACAAAAGTCTATTTTTTGTGTGAAGTATTTGATATATGGGGAATTGATTTCATAGGGCCTTTACCCACTTCCTCTGGTTATTCATATGTTTCTTGATGAGTGCAGGCCAAGGCAACAAGGGCAAATGATACCAGAATTGTAGCACAATTTCTCAAGACTAATATTTTCTCATGCTTTAGAGTGCCAAAAAATATAATAAGTGATGAAGGGACTCATTTTTGCAATCAAATAATTGTTGTATTACTTATCAAAAATGGAGTAAATCATAAGATATCTACACCTTACCATCCACAAACCAATGGTTAAGCCGAGGTATTTAATCTAGAGGTGAAGAAACTACTCCAAAAATTAGTGCAATTGAGTAGAAAAAATTGGAATCAGATCTTATATGAATCATTTTGGGCTCAAAGAACAACATATAAAACTCCTTTAGGGATGTCTCACTACTAAAAATTCTCATATTACATGGGAATTTTGTTGCAAATTTGTTAAGAAAACTTGTAAGAAAGACTTTTTCCTGCTATTTTTTCTAAGAATTTTAATTGACAGGTAATTCCTTCGTGGGTAATTATTTCCTACAATATTATAAAATTCGCAAGTATTTCCTACAAAATTTGTTGCGAAAAGTGTTTTATACAAAATATTTTACAAAAAAATTGGCAACAATTTTTGGCAAATTTTTTTTCATAAAAAAATTTATAAGTATTTCTTACAAAAAAAATTCAAAACAAAATTGGTAGGAAATATGAGTTTTTTTTAGTAGTGTCTCCATTCATAATTGTGTATGGCAATTCATGTTAATTACATATAGAAGTGGAACATAAATCATATTGGGCCATCAAGAAGTGTAATATGAATGTAGATGAAGTAGGAGCAAATAGAAAATTGCAACTACAGGAACTTGAAGAAACCAAAATGGAGACATATGAAAATTCAAGGATCTACAAGGAAACATCTAAGAGATGTCATGAAATGATTATTCCCAAGGAATTTTACATTGGATAAAAAGCATTGTTATACAACTCTAAATTAAAGCTTATAGGTACAAAATTGAGATCAAAATGGGAGGGACCATTTAAGTTTGTTACAATATTTCCAAATGGGGTTGTTGAAATAAGAATAATAGAAGATGATAAAACGTTTAAGATGAATTGGACTCAATTGAAGATATTTCAGGAGAGGCAGCCAAAAAATGAAAATGAAATGCATTTGATGTTAAGAAAATCCAAATATAGTGAATTAGCTACAGGTCTGCTAGTCAGGATTCAGCCACATCATAATTTGACATAGTTTTTCATGAACCTAGTTTCATCTTTCTTATCCCAACTCTCTTATGTTGTATTTATAAGTTTATGGTGGTGTTGATTTCGCTTTCTAGTTTTGTTCTGTTTTACAGCACAGTTTAAGGAACATGTTGAAATTTACTTTTATAAATATATGTAGTAATAGGTTGGTTTGATGATTTTGAACATGTTCAGTTGCTATTTTAGTTTATTCTAGTAGTATTAGATCTATTTCAGTTTTATATGTTCATTTTAGTTGCTAACTAGTATAATACTTTTACATTTCAGATTTGCATAGGTGCATTTTAGAATTTGAAGTTAGTTTGAGTTGTTTTTTATTTTTCTGCATTTTTTGTACCTTCTAAAATGTGATATGTTAGTTTCTTTAATATTTATTCAGTTTAGTACTTCTTAAGTATTTGTATATCTCAATAAAGATTTTATATTTAGAAAAATTTTAGGTGCATACTTAGATTTTGGTTTCATAATGAATTTTTAGTGGTTAGCTATGCTTTTTTATAGTCTTTTGGCATATGAAACCTTCTTAGATACTTGCCTCACAATTTTATTCTCAAATTTAGCATAGTTATAGTTTTTGCTTGGTTAATGTTACTTATAATGGTTAGCATGATTTTTAGCATTCTCTTATCATTAACTTTTGCTTAGATGGTGAGTTTTCTGTTTGGATAGCTTAGGCATAGAATTTTCGTCATTGTAGTGTAGTGTTTGTTGTTCTTAAGTGCATTTTTGGTTTCTCGTAGCCAAAATTTTCTATTTCTATTATTTTTTAAATTAATCTAAGTTTTGATCTCCCTTTTACTAATTAAAAGTTGTTTAGCAACTATTTGTCAATTTTAATAATCAGTTTAATGCAACTTTCAAATTTTACAATTGTAGCCTATTTTAGTGGTTAGCTTTTGTTTTGCTTGATTTTGTCATTTTAAACTTGTTAGGATGGTTTCTTTAGGCTAGTTTAGAGCAATTTACAAATATTTGGCCATTCTAGAAGAATTTTTAAGGTTTGAGCAATGAATTTTTTAAATTTTATTAGGAGTCATTTTTAGGTGATTTTAGTCAATTAGAACTTGTGTAGATAATTTTAGGCATTGTTTTAGGTGTGTTCACATATTTTACATATTTACTCTTTCATTATGGTCAATTTTGTGATGTGCATATATGTATAAATTTTCTACTTTGAGTAGATTGATTTCTAGCTATTTATTACATTCCTTTCATTGATGGCTAGAAAGTTTACATGTTTAGACATGTACAGAGGGTCGGGTATTACCCGGCTAGAATGGATGGGATGATCTCGGCTAGGAGGGTGGGGAGCGTCCCAGCCTAAGCGTGCACAATAGAAGCGTTAGGGAAGCTGACTATAGTGGGTGTCGGGTATATCTCGACCCATTTGTGTAGAGAGGTGTCAGGTTCATCTTGACCCAAATAGTGGGTAAGGATGTCTTGGCCCAATGTGAAAATAGGCAAGGTACAAGCGTGTAAAGGAAGATGTGCAATCTCATACTTATTAGGAAAGTATAACGGTACAAGAGGAATCTTTTGCAGTTACAATATGGCATTCATGGGGTTTTATTAGTATTTATGAAAGAATAAAAACGACCTCAAAGGTAGTAATGAGAAGATTGAGTCCAGGTAATATAAAATAGGGTTGAATAGTCATAGGTAAGATCATCTTTTCTATGATTTCTATACTCACTCTTACACTACGTTGAGCTAACTTGAGCGTCGGAGTACCTGCAAGTACCCACCCTCTAGGAGCGGCACTTGCTAGCGACTCAGAAAATGCTAGAGAGAAGAAGAAGGGAAGAGCAGAAGACTCCTGAGGTCGTTTGGTCCGGTTCAAGAACAAGACATTTTAGTTTTGACACAATACATGCATTGAGAGGCTTGAACATAAATGTTTGATTTCTAGTGTGATTCACTTGTGTATGCTTCACTATATAACTTGTGGAAACTCTTATTGATACCATATGTTTTGAACACACTTTTGACATGATATCAACCATTTTTTACCATAGCCTACCTACAATTATACACCATTTCACCCATGATTCGAGTCTTTTTACCCTTTCTTGTGTTCATTTCACCTTGTTGATCAGTCATGATTAGAAGAAACATAAAATATGGCTTATCTAAGAGTTGTGAAGCAGTGGAACAAGTTGAATGAGTGTGTGTAACTCAAGTATGGTTGTGTTGAGGTGTTTCAAAGTGAAAAATTGTTGCATAAAATGCTGAAACAAAAAGAAAAACAAAAGAGAAAAACAAGTGCTGAAATGAAAAGAAGCATAAGTTGCAAATAAAAGAGAGATGAAAAGTTGAAAAGAAAGCAAAGTTTGTTGATTATGGTGTGGTGCCAAAAGCTGAAGAAGATCTGAATTCACTCACTTAGCCATCGTTGCTCTACTATTCACTACTTAGCTGAAGAAGATCCAAAACCTTTTTTGACACACCCTTAGCCAAGCTAGGTTACAAGCTGAATCTTAAGTCTTATTGATTCTATGTGTGCTTTTGACATATTGGTGGATGTTAGAGTCTTTACAAGCTTATGGAAATGTAGTTTTATAGCACGTGCAAAAGGCAAAACACTTTCTATTGAGAAATTTGAGAATCAATGAGTGTATACACTTCCTTGAGAGGTCAACTCTGGTGTCCATAAGTGAATGACATGTTCTTTGCTGAAACACAATGATTTAGACTTTATTTAACTAGTATGGATGTATTTATGCTTATTTTAGTTTGTTTTGCATATGCACATATTAGGAATTGATGTAGTGAGTGACTATCGGTGTTAAAATCTTGTAAAAATTTTGATGACTTGAGCCCAACCATAGGCCAATCAAGGCCCAGTCACTAGAGGCATGCTCATAAGAATACAAGAAGACATGGAGCTTCAAGACTACAATGGGCTTAATGGGCTTCAAATGCTTTTCTCATGTATAGTTTTAATTTAGGCCATGTATTAGGCCAAGCTTTCAATAATTGTAAAAACACTATAACATAGATTTAAGTAAGTTGTAAAAATAGTAGAACATAACTTTAAATAGGTTGGATCATGATGGAAATCACCCTAAGGTCTTATAACTTGGGCCAATGGCTAAAGCCGTTTATCATTTTGTGTTTATAAATACTTAAATAAATGTATAGGTGCACTGTTTTTAGTGGTGTAATTAGCATATTTGTGGGCTTATATTTTAGGCTCCAGTTTTATTTTTGTTGTTTTTGCATTTTTTTTCATGTCATTCGTTTTGGGTTGGCAACATGCAACCAATTCTACCAGCATGCATCATCAGTTCTAGGCCAAGACCAAACAAAAGCACAATGTGCTCTAATGGCCACTCAAGCACAAACTTTCTCAGGATTCCTAGAGGCTTTGTTCAAGCTAGAATTTAACATCATTTTTCGTCTCCCTAACAACTAGAGTTCCTTGGTTGTTTTAGACGCACACTACTTCCTCGTTGAGACATCTAACCCCTTCTAGTAGTTAGGGTTCCTCGTCATCGTCTAGTCGTTAGGTTATTCATTAACTACCTCTTCATCATATGTAAGGATAACTTTGAAAAAATATACGAGTGTTTACACCTTTGTGTCTTCCCTCATCTAGGACTTCACCTTGACCGAGAGTTAACCTTAGAGTTATCTCATCGGTGAACCTCCAACTTCCATCGACGAAACTTGGTGACTTATTCGAGTTTTCCACTGCATCCTCCACTCATTTGGAGGTCCTTTTGAGGATTGTCGTCAGTCATCTTTAGTAGATCTGGGACGAAGGTTTTCTGTGAAGACTCCATCCTTCAAGAGTTCACCACGGAGCCTTCGTCCATCATTTGGTATTCAGAGCTCCTGGTTAGTGCTTGGAGGTCTACCAAAGATAAGTTTCCTTCTTTATTTCACTCCTTTTTTGCCTATTTGATTTCAATCATGTTCTTGTGTTCCTTTTGAAGTTCCTTAGGCACTTTTAGAGGACCTTATTGTCAAGATTAGGGACTAAGTTGAACTTTTCTACCACTTGTCACCTACAAATAGATGGACAAATAGAGGCAGTTAATAGATCCTTATCTACTTTATTTGGGGTGGTCTTGAAGGGTAATCATAAATCTTGGGACGATGAGTACCTTCCCTATATAGAGTTTGCATATAATAGTAGTTCATAGAACCACTAAAAGCTCTCCCTACTTCATTTGATTTTATTCATTAAGAAGGGGTATCTAAATCTAATTTATCAAGGATTTGCATGAAGAGATTAGACAACAAATACAACACCAAACTGAGAGATACATTAAATATATTAATAAGAGGAAAAGAGAGGTAATCTTCAATGAGAGAGATTTAGTTTGGCTTCATCTAAGAAAAGAAAGGTTTCCTAAACAAAGAAAGTTCAAACTTAACCCTCATGGAGATGGTCCTTTCCAAATCCTAAGGAAGGTCAACAATAATTCCTATCAATTAGACCTTCCTGAGGAGTGTGGCCTCAATACCACCTTTAATGTGACTGATTAAATTCCTTTTGTAGGTGGGTATGAAGAAGATATAGACTCTCCATATTTGAGGACAAATCCTTTTAATGAGGGAGGAAATGATGACTTGGGCCCAACCATAGTCCAATTAAAGGCCCAATCACTAGAAGATGTTCAAAAGAATACACGAAGACATGGAACTTCAAGACTACAATGGGCCTAATAGGCTTCAAATGTTTTTCTCATGGACCAAGGAGGACATAAATATTTGATGAGTTTTCTAATAGTCCATTAGTGTAGTTTTAATTTGGGCCATGTAAAGGAATAGAGGCTCATCAACCTCCTCCACTCTTAGTCTTTTATTTTCATTTTGTTGGTAGAGCTTAACACAGTGTCCATGATTTGTTGCAGCTTAGGATTTTTGTCAGTGTCACTCAATGGTAGAACCAGTCGTGGGTTTCTCATTTGTGGGAGTAAGAATGAATTACATGCCTCACGGTGGGCACCAATATAATGGCCAAAGAGTTAAAAGGCTCTCAACTCAAGAACATAGAAAAGAAAAAAGAATTTAAGTAAGTTATCAATCTCCAGTTTAATGAGAATTTAGGGCTCTCAAAACATGGTCCCCTCTCCGTGGAGTTCTACACTTTATTTATAAAACTTTTGTTACAAACCATATCTTTTGCAAAGCAATCAAATAAAAACCTCTTTATCTTTTCCTAAAAAATCTCTTTTAAATCTTTAAGTGGTTTAACAAAATAACAACAAAATCCTAGCACATTATCTTTGTGCGATTATGATTCCCTATTCTTTCTTACTCGTTAATCTTGGGATTGCGGATCTTAATACAACTCCTTCAGTCAAGAAGTTCATCATAGCCAATTGATAAGTTGGGTCAATTTTGCTTTGCTCTCACTGATCAAAACCTTCACTATATGCACCTTACTTCCTTCAAAGACTAACCTAAAACTACATGCCTCCCCCATTAACCGAGGCCTGAAATTATCGGACCAAACCCTCCAACCTTAAGCCTCATTGTTCTGTCTAAGGCACTAAGGATTTAAGCTTTAATCCTTTATGCTTTGACTTCCTTTCCCTCGTTTAAACAAGGATCTTTACCGGACCAAAACTCCCAACCTTAAGCCTCATTCTTCCAATAGAGGTACTAAGGCTTTAAGTTTTAATTTTCAACTATTCCTATGTTTATAGTTGAGGATCTATACACTGGATAATTTTAATATGAATTATTTTATTAAAAATCAATTTCATGTTTGTTTGTATATGATTTGGAGTTGGTTTTACTATATGTAGTCCATTAGCTACAATTAGCTTGACTGAAGTTGCTATAATCAAGTAGTATTAATTAGATAGCGTCAATGACAACATTATCTAGGAATGCCAATTCAGGGCGAGCCCAAATGGTCGTTTAAGTAGTAATTAAATCCGAAATGTTCAATTATTACAAAAACCAAACCATAAAAATTACAAAAGAAAAGCCATAATAAAATTGAGTAAAAAGTCCCGTCGTGATCCCCACTCCGTCTCTACGCATGTGCATGCTCACCTGCATCAACATTTGCTCTCATGTAACCAGTTACATGATCATCGTCACACACACACACACACAAATAGGGTGAGCACATTTAAATAATCCAAACAAATATAAAAAATAACTATACATATCTCTATATTATAACCCGGGTTAGTATTTTTTTCCCTTTTTCCTTAGTTCTTCACTTCCAACACTTGCATTACATGTCTATCATTTCTATACCCTTTAGGCGAGATCAATGATCGATCTTTGTTGCACGAGTGTCTACTCGCCCTTCCGACTACAGGCCACCACTTGATAGTCCACACGTGGGAATAACTTTGCCACACCATCTCATTGTGACACCAAGTGGAGCTCCCCAAAACAAACGTAAGTTTGTAGTTGTTCCCAGACTACCAAAGCTCTATCAGAATACACTGAAGAAGGCAATCACTCGAAACCTCGTCGTACGCGTCACAACTCGCACACTCCACTATACTTCCTAAACCACCAGGCTACAACCTAGAGTGGTCACGTGTTACCCCAATACGATTTGCACTCGTAACTGGGCCCCCAGCCAAAGCCTCGCATCATGAACATCACCTAAAGCTGTGTAAAAACCTTTCCTCGCGCACCATCACTGCACCAAAACTGCCTGACGCGCATCTCACACTACTAGGCGGAATTTGGGTCCAGACCGCTTGTCAGGCATCACACACCGCCAGGCGCCAAGCGCCAGCAGAAATCTCATTGCACCGTCACCACCTGGCGGGCTCCACCTTGCCGCTAGGCGCCTCACGTTGACAGTGGCCACTGCCACTAATTTTGGACTCTACCACCTAGCGGCTCGCACCACGCCGCCAGGTGCCATACAAGTAGCGTAATGCTATTGATTTTTGGTACTTTAAACAGATCCCAAAGGATCTCAATCATACAACACACAAAAATATAGTTCCAGTAGGATTTTCCAGTCATAAGTCTATAACAAGATCACACCACACCCATTTAAACATGCCATCAAATCAATTATTGTCATGTACCCATGCTCTCCTTCCTTTACCCTTTTAAACATGCCACATGCACTCAACATACGACCAGTCTTATGATCATACAATCTAATATTTATATAAACTCATAACTCACACTTTGGTCATTATTTCTTATGTACTTTACTAACAATTCCTAATCAAAAAAACCATGTCTAGGGAAAAATTATGCCAACCATACCATGTCCTATAAATCCATCTCACTCTTATTACCAAATTAACATACTCTCTGAGATATAGCTTATCTCATATTACAACCATTTAAAACATCTGCTATATTATATCACCCTTTCCATTTTCGCTTTCTTTAACCTTATTTAGTTTCCTAACATGCCACTTGCATATACCTAACATGCCACCTCCATTTTAGTCATATACATAATAATTCACCCTTTAAATACCTAATAACACGAAATCCATACCAAATCAATACAGCAAGCTAAACTGACGAGCCGCCTGGCAGTAATTCCTGTACCACTAGGCGGTGTATGCATATATGGGTTCTGCCCAGATTTTTCCAGCACTGAAATGCACCCTAATATCCCAATTACAGTACCCACCTTCATACTAATGAGTTTCTATATGCACACATCATACAGAGTTCATACATCATCCCTATCATCCTCAATTCGGTAAAATCAATGCATCAATCATTGAAATAGTTCATGATTATTATCCCAAAACCAGCATAAACCCTAATCCCCAATTCCATTCTCGAGTTCATGCAATTTCCATCAATTTAGTAAGTGCAAACCATAATTCATCATGGCAACCATATATGTGCAATAAGAATACAACCCAAATACCAGAACATCACTGACAAACCAACAAAAACGGGAAAATGGGAAGACGCAGGTTGCGTCGCCTGGCGGGGCACCCTCAGCCGCCAGGCGGTTCATAAGAAAACTAGAAACAAGCTTAATCACATTAGGTCACCTGGCGGCACATTAACTACCGCCAGGCGGTTTCTGGAAAAATCTATAAACGCGAACAAAACTTGACATTAACAGAGATGCAGGCTTTAACAATTCCATACATTACATGATTACACAAAAATCACAATTTAAATAATGAAGGAACTCCCCTAACCTGGTTTCCTTTGCCAAATTTGAAAGTTGTAAGCTTTTCCCTTGATCACCAATGGCCTCCTTTATCTTTCTTTCCCCACACACCCTTTGCTTCACTCAGTTCTCTCAATACACTCCCAATCTCATCCTCTCTGCTCTAATCTCAATGACAGGTTCACAAAACCCTTTCTCTTACCCCAAATTAGCTTTTTAATGTGACCTTAATATTGGTTAATTGCACCAAAACGAAAATAACATTAATCAAAATTTAATTATCACTTAATGGCCTAATGCAATCTTTTTTTCAGCCACCCTTGCTGCCATGTACTCTAGGGTTTACATGCCTCTTCACCTTCATGCTAGGGTAAATTTTGACTAAAAGAAAGTTATTGTGTTCAAGTCAAGGTTTGAACCTATCACCACACAATTGCAATTCAAGTGCACAACCAACTCAACCGAGTCACCTTTCATGCGAATATTTATGCATATAAAACTATCTACTTACTCATCGTGCTCCAAACATGTCATCAGAAAATAATAAAATTTAAATAACACATAGTTGGCATAAATAGGACTCAAACCCAAGTCCTCTCACACCACTAAGTACTCCTAACCATTTGAGCTAGTACTTTTTCACATCATGAAGGTTAACATTTAATGTCATAAAGGCTTCTCCGACCCGCATTTATTAAATAATTATTTATTTAATTATTTAAATTTAGTGGGTCTTACAGGTGACATGTTGCTATTGTACTTTAGCTATAATCTTCGTTGTTATTTTTCTTGTCTTTGATTAGGTAACCAAATTGGAATTATTTCGATAGAAAATGAATATTAGTTATTATGATTTTTTTTATTTTGCTCAACACAAAAAACAATATTTCGCTCATCACAAATGCGGGCTAGTCCGCTGACCCGCGAGCAAACCCACGGGGCGGGGCAGGGCGGGCCAGAAAAGTGAACTTGATATTAAACTGTTGGGCGGGCCAACCCAGCCTCCATTTTATGGTCCAAAACACGGGGAGGGCCAAAACGGGTCGGACTGGCCCGCTTTGCCATCCCTAACATTATCTCTCTTATCTAAATTTCTAAAATTGTTTACCTAGAAGGATTGTGATGAATTTGGATTATCTGTTGGGTATTTAGGTGTTATTTTTCTACTGTGTCTCCATAATATACCAATTATCATTAATTTTGACGTTTAAAATATATTAAAAAGATATTTATAATGTCAACACAGTGTAGGTTTAATGCTTAGTAGAGAACAACACCAAAAAAATCAGTATAGAATCTGGACTCGATTATGATATGTATCTATCTATTTAGCCTTTTGAATAAGAAAACTATGGATTTATTATTATTATTCTCTTAATTGTCATTTAAGCATAGTTATGCTAATATAAAATTCTTATTAATTGTTATAAGTACAATAAAATTATTCCACTAACAACTTTATTCCTCTTTGAAAAATATCCATTTTTTAAAATAATTCATTTTTTTTATAAATTTACAATTCCATTTTTTTTAACTAAAACTTAACTTACAAAATAAATATGTACAGTAAACAAACATAATAAACTACATATTTATATAAATATAGTTTATTATCGGCTGTCACTATTTGTCACTTTTCTTATCTATCCATAGTCTTATAAAGTGCAACTTTTTCTGAAACCTTATCAAGACCTTGACGGATTTTGTTGTCCTAGAATGTATTTTTCTTTTCCCGACGAAGTTCAGATGTGTCTAAAAAAAATAAAAAATAAAATACAAAACAAAAACAATCTGACACCCGAAAGTTATTCTGAGTTGCAAATCATTGATAAATTTGTAATCAATAAATAATATATTTGAAAATGTGAACCTATTTATAGAGTGTTGATCAACCCTTTATTTCGATGGATATAGATCAACCTAACCTAGTGATCGTAATACCTTATTAGTATTTGATTTCATGATTAAATACGTAATTTTGTTTATATAGCTTAATCAAGATGACGTCGTTATGTCGATTCCAAACTCTTAAAAAGTATAAGTAAAAATGGGAGAAGATCATCTGAAGTACAATTTAATGAAAAATATTATGTGAATTCATATAATTTGTTTGCAAGAGTTCATACCATTTTTATGCAGTAAATGAAATAAGTTGAGTGATTAAAATGAATGTATTTAAAAAATTTTACTACAAATATCCGGACATGAAAAAATACTACATGTGATAATAATATAATCGAAAATCAAAGTGGAAGAAAAATAAATGCATATTTGTAAAGTCTCTTCAAAAATGAATAATAATTATTAAAAAAAAACCTTTTCGTCTTCTTTCTACTTATTTAAAAATAAATAAAATAAAGAGTGCTTAAAATTGAATATTACACTAAATATTAGATGTTGTACTTTTCTGTCGTTTTATTTTTTATACCCCTATCCACCTTAAAATAGGGTGTACTTACTCATTTATTCCATTTATAGGATGTTAACAACTCAACAAGCCATGGGCAAAATTGGAGAAAGGTTGTGCTAACCCTACGATCTTCAACATGAAAGTACTACGGACGATAATAATAGGGTACTTAAAGACGCTCTTTCGTCACGTACGATATGTCTACACATTGATAATGTAGGACATACGTATTTGTGTATATATAGCGCACAACAGGCAATGGTTTGATTCAATTTTTATAAAATAAGATTTTGAATTAAAGCTTATGGATATAAATGGTGAATGAATAAAAGACATGCTTTATAAGTGATAACAAAATTATGATGTCAATGGTACGAGTATGGTACGGGTAGTAGCTTTCCGTACCCTACCTGCTGGATAAATATCTGTTCCGTATCCGTATTCATATCTGTCAGATATCCATTATGCAGGTACCACTATAACTTTTTAATATCCACGGGTATCCGCGAGTATTTACAAAAAAAATAAAAAATAAATATTTAACAACGCATCTTAGTCATAAATTCAAATAAAATACAATACATAACATTCATAAATTTTAAACAAAGCCCAAAATATTCATTTAAATAGTGTTGAATGAAAATTTACAAAGAAATGATTTTTTTTAAAACTAATTGGTAAAAAAATAACTCATTAAAAATCAATATGTTAATATTTTAATCATGTTTTGTTATTTTTTTTTAATTTAAATTAGAGTATAGCGGGTACGGGTATCCACAGTTACGAATACTATGATACCCGTACCAGCCCCGTTAATATGTGAGTATTAAAAATACCCATACTCGTTACCCGTGGGTATCCATTTACAATATCCAGTTCCTATCCGTTGCGGGTTTTATCCGCGAATACCCGCGAATACGGATATTTTTGACATCCCTAATAACAACATTGTCAGGTCGTGGTGATAACACCCTTTCCTTGTTGATGTATTTCTTTTCCTGAGTGTCCGATCAGGTCGTACTGCGAAACTCCTTTAATTCTTCCATTGCATGAATTTGGTTGCCCTGGTTCGAAGCTCGTCCAGATTGCTCACGGGCTTCTTGCATAGACTATCAAGAAACGGGCCAAGCTTCAATGCTGTTATAAGGTGGTGCATGACGACCTAAGGATTCAGATTATAGATATTCAATGATATCTTCCTCAATCGCTCCATAAATTCCGGTAGAAATTCTCCCTTCTCTTATTGTATATTCATTAACGCCAGAGAGGTGAAATGATGTGGTTTACTGGTGGCAAACTGAATGCCAAAATGGATGACCAACGTATTGAAACAATCGATAGAGTTGGGTGGTAATCGTGTGAACCAGTTGAGTGGGAAAACACAATAGAGAATTGCATCATCTAAAGTGTACAACCCTGCTTGGGTGGTGAATACGTCCACGTGCTCCTCTAATCAGTATTGCCATCGTACTGGCTCATAGTCAACCCTTCCAGTGTGCGAGAAGTACTACCTCCACGATCCGGTCCACGAAGGGGTGGCGTCTGGCTGTTCTGGATCTCGCGCCTGTTTGGTTGGTGGTGGTTAGTACACTGGATTCGTATCGCCCTATGCCGCCCTCTCCTTCTCCATTATTGTGAGATTCTTTCCTTTTTGGGAATTTTGCTCAATTTGCCTCCGCATCTGTTGGTTCTCCTCTCTTAGGGCATTTATCTCTTCCTCGTTCTTGCGTCTCAATTCCTCTAACTAACGGTTCGTGTAACATCCCGTCAGGATATTACGAATTTATAAATAAATAAAATAAATAAATAAATAACAATGCATTTAATAATACCTTATTTTCCCAAAATGCGGGAAAATTTAAAATTTATTAAATGAGCAAATAAAGTTCATAATCCATCAGTTCCAAAATTAAAGAAGCAATGTTATAAAATCACCCATCAGGATTTACAACTGTTTCAAAAGAAATAAAGAAGCATAAAATTCCCCAAGTCGAACCCCTCTCCGCGACTAAGCTCCCATTGAGCCACCTGCATCAACAACATCTACTCCCGTGTACCGCGTACACGATCATCGCCAAACACACGCAGATAGGGTGAGCTTAACATATATATCATATATATATTACAGATATGTCTATGTTCACATACACACGTATTACCATACATAACTTAAACTTTCCACATTATTCTATACTTTAATTTCTACCATCTGACCCCCAATCAGATCATTCGTGTTCTACATCGTCTAAGGATTACTTCAAGGTGACCTGCTGCATAACCTATCGGCCACAACCGATAGAGCACGTGTGGGAAAACATGCTACAGATCATACATCGTAACGCCAGGTAGAGTTCCCATATACGAACATAGTTTGTATCGTCCTAAGACTACCAAACTCGTCAACCAATAACTGAGGAGGGCAATCTATTTGGACCCATCCGTACTGGCCACAACTAGCACACTCACACTGGCAACACTCGCCAACCCGAACCACAACTCAAGGGTTCCTCGTGTTCATCCGCCATCCCGAGCCACAACTCAAGAGATGCTATTCCGAGCCACAACTCAAGGAATACCACATTCTTAACCCCTATCCCGAGCCACTACTTAAGGGATACGTTCCAAGCCACAACTCAAGGAACACCAGCAACCCCACCTTTAAAGCACCACTAGACGCCTTGTAGATCACAAATACACAATCAATGTTCAAAGTTGCAGTAGTACAAATCGCCTGGCGGGGGACACGTACCGCCAGGCGCTGCCAGCTCCCAGACCGCCTGGCGGTTGTCGCGTGCCGCCAGGCGCATAGTGGCTATAGTTCGTCCTCGCTGCAAGTTCCGCCTGGCGGAAGGAACCTCACCGCCAGGCGCCCTCGCGCCAGTTGCCCATTGTTGGCCTCTACCGCCTGGCGGTTCCCACTGTCTCGCTAGGCGCTGTGACAGTGACAACCCTCTGATTGTATTGGTTATCACACAACGACTCCACTCATCACCCAAGCATCCATATTCACGACCTCATTCTTCACTCACCCATATTTCTCCAATGCTTGTTACTATCTTCAAGAAACAATCCTTCAACCCATGTGACCATACCAGTTTACCACATTAGTCCTCCTTAAGGATCATTTAGTCATTTCTACGTTTCTAAGTTTTCTACCCCATAATCATAAGGAACAGCTAACCACCCCATTGTGTTAATCAAATTACACGCTCTCTCATTTATCACTAGTAATCTGAACCATGATCCAACTCTCTACAAAATTGCTTAGCCATTTTATACCTATAATAGTACTCATACCACAACATGTAGGGGTATTACCCTTCTCCTTGGACCTAAAGTATCCTTTGCCTTTAACCATAACTATCGTGAAACATTATCTGCATATCATAATTGTAGTTGCACTACTTTAAGCATCATACCAGAATCTCATTTTTCTAAATCCTTCCTCATAGTTCCCTATACTTATTTTAATCTAACCATCTTCAAGTTATATGATTTCCTTTTTACAGGCTCAAAATTTCGTGGCCCTAAGCTCCCTCTTAGTGTACCAACCCTCCCATTGAACTACCTCAGAACCTCAATTCTCTCGCAGCTAAATGGAGTTAATTTCCTTACATTGACGCCTGACAACAAGTCACGTACCGCAAGGCGGTGCATCAGTTCTGGAATTTCCAAAATTTCGCACTGCACTCGCACGAATCCAATTTTTCTCTCCCTAGTCCTCACGAAGTTTCACACCCATAAAAGTCGCGTTACCAACAGTACCTACTCCATAAATTTTCCCTCAGGTTTGCCACACCAATGGGACTCACATTATCAAAATTTTCAAACCTTTCAACCTAAATACCTAGTTGCACTGTTACATTCGTTTAAACCCAAATTTCCCTGCGTTCAGCAGAAGTTTCAACATCTAATCGTTCACCAAAAATTGACATAAGGTCTTTCCCGTTTGGAAACCACCCAGAACCCGGAATCATCAAAAATCGAGACCTAACGCTCATGTCGCCTGACGGCTGATTCAACACCGCCAGGCCCTTCATCTAAAACCCAGAAACTGACCCAAACCCACGTGTCGCTTGGTGGTTGAGGGTGTGCCGCCAGGTGGTTCCCACTTTCAGAATGCCAAAACTCGCATAAACAAATGAGCCGCCTGGCGGTGATTCATCACCCGCCAAGCGGTTTCTGGAAAATTTCCAGAAACGCAGAAATTCAAGCATACAATAGCAGATAGGCATTCAATTATCATACATCACATGTCATTATTCTTTTAAAACAAAACCGCGGAGTCCAGCTCCCCTAACCTGGATCCTTTCACTTACACTTTAATAATTTGTAAGGTTCTCCTTTGATCACCCACCTTCCTTGCTTCCTCACAATTCAGCACCACAAGTCTCCCTCAAGTCTCACAACTCTTAGATTTACGTGTTCTCTTTCTCTCTGGTATCTTTTCCAGCTTGTCAAACCTTAACTCTTAACCTAATTTTACATTTTAAAGTGTGCCTAAAACTAGGTGATTAATCCCAAAACGAAAATGACATTGAATAAGACATAATGTGCCATTCAACTCCCCTACGGCTGCCTTTCCAGCCTCCTTTGGCTGCCCACTCACTTAGGTTTTCTTTCCACCTTTCCATATTCAAGTCAAAGCCAAAAATGCCAAAAAAATAAAGTTCAATGTAAGTTCTCCAAGGCTTGAACCCATAACCATGCAATTGCCAAATCAATATCAAACCATTTAACCAATTCATATTTCATGCTAGAAATCACATTCAATCATAATATCATACCAGAACATGTTTTCATAGATTTAAATAATAAAACAATAACACAAAAGTTAGCATACATAGGACTCAAACCCAAGTCCTCTCACACAATCAAAGTGCTCTCCACCACATGAGCTAGCACTTTTCCACGTCATACCAACCATAATTTAATGTCATAATTATTTCCCCTCCCGTGTTTATTAATTAATTATTTATTTAATTAATTAAATTCTACGGGTCTTACAGTTCGTCTCCCGTTGCATCTCCGTTGCTATTGTATTTTGATTGACTGCTGCTCTTGTCGACACCATCCTTCTTGAGAATAGCCTAGCCCCACGGTGGGCGCCAATTTTACTTGATCGATACTATTTTAGTACAAAACTAGATGATCTCAAGAACCCTCTGTGTCGAACATCCTCTTGTTCCCCTCCGGCCTCTTCCTGGATATTCTTATTGTTTGAACTCCGAGGGTGGGGGTACCTGCATGCTCTCCGACGCTCAAGTCAAATAGTGATTCGATATGTGGTGTATGTAATAAAGTAAGAAAAGTATACCTTTACGTGTTCAATAGGCCTTAATTTATACTAATTTCTTAATGGACCTGTTATTATTATTTGCGGGTCGTTTGTATTCGAGGATCAATTATTTCCCTTTCCGACTAAAGTTGTAGGCGTCGGTTATTTCCTTATTGACTGAGATTGTGTGTTTGCATTTTGTCAAAGATCCACTCTTTCCTTTTGAACGACTGTGCCTTTGTTAAAGATTAGCTCTTTCCATTCTGAGATTTGTTCGTCTGTACTTTTGTCAAAGATCAGCTCTTTCCATTCTGAGATTTGTTTGTCTGTACTTCGCCAAGCATCAACTCTTCCCTTATTTAATAAGACAACGCGTTGCTTCTCTGCACCTCAACAAAGCAGTTTCATTTTCCATCCATAGCCTTATTGGGCCGGGATATACACAGCCAACTAGGCCGGGATGTTCCCAACCTTCTTGTCTTACCAATGTCCCAATCGCGCTTTGTTGGGCTGTTGTGCAAAGAGGTCATCCTTCAATGTCTACGAATTGGACTAGGATGGTGTCGGCCGTTTGTACGTCTTGGTTGCGCCGAGATGATACTGGTCATTCCCACCTCCTTGGGTCGAGATGGTATCGGCCAACCCCTACATAGATGAACCTCGTGATTTAAGTAGACATCGACCGTAGGTATTATTAAGTAAGGAAAATATTCAAAAAACATATTTACCACTAATTTCCACTTATTTCAACTTTGATTATACTTTTTAAATTTTTTGTTGTGGTTATGTTGAAATGATATATTATTAATTTAATATAGATTTTAGGTTTCATATTTAATTATTTTATTTATTCTAAATATTTTTATTTATTGTTTATCTTTCTTTTAACATAAAAATTTTGATTATCAATTGTTCAATCACGTAAATCATTCTTTTATTAAGTAATATAAAAACTTTGATCTTTAATTTTTATTTTATTTGAAAACTATTTTTTTACTAAAAAAAATTTCATTATTTCTCAGGGGTTTGACTATTCTGATATTTAGAAAATTTTATTAGATCTTCAAGGTACTTTTTATCTTATCATACATTTAATTATATATATTTTTTCTTTGTGCAATTTTATTCAATGGTGTATCAAATCGTTTTATCTTTTTTTTATTTGATGTTTATTTTATTATGTAAAATATTGTTATGATGATTTCTAATATAATTATTTTATTTTCTAATTCTTTTTCATAAGTGTAATTTTACTACCGCAATTGCATAAAGATATTTCATTTACTATAATATTGTGGTGACCAAAATCGCGACGGGATGACAAACCAAAAATTAAAATTAAAAAAAAAAAATAGAGGTTTGGAGTCGCCACCATAGTTTATTTTGGAAAACTAAGGAAAAACCAAAAAGGATAAAACAAGGTCTGCGAAAAACCAGATTTTGAGTCCAAGAGTCGGTTACGCCTGGGGAAGGTATTAGCACACCACAGCGTCCGTCCTAAGACGGTACCTTTAATTAAACCTGCAAAAAGGATGTGGTTTTCAAAATATTTAATTTTCCCCAAAAGTAACAACAAAAGGATGTAAGAAATAAACAAAAATAATTTTTTT
>Ga0214542_1000924_pt1 | contig 57526 bp, 30 predicted proteins | sample CNSS1metaG_FD_160096 | JGI IMG/M metagenome (GOLD analysis project Ga0214542, IMG submission 160096) | Root nodule microbial communities from cowpea collected in UCLA plant growth center, Los Angeles, California, USA - CNSS1 | ecosystem: Host-associated > Plants > Roots > Nodule | place: USA...
TATTCATTAGTTTAAATTAGTCACTAATTACGCAATTAATTAGTATACACGAGTCTCTTGGGAAACGATATCCCGGTCTTACCGGTTACTACTTGCGCGACTTGGTACACTTGCCAAAGTCTTAACATGATGTTATGTAAGTTTAAATAATGCAAAATTATCTTATTCTTCATCAATTATAATATATGTGATATAGTATTAGTCTTTATTGAAAATAAATATATTTGATCTTATATTTTCTTTGTCATCATCATTTAAAGTCAAATCACCACCACAATTGGAACATACCTATGCCAATTTACTAACCACTTATAATAAATATAACATCACATTTCATTTTTCCATCTCACAGTACCTACAACCCACCACCATGTTAATCCTTAATGAACTCATACACCAATTCATGGTGAAAATAGAATTGCATAAGTGTATTTGAATTTGTCATTGAGAGTGATGTGGACAATGATATCAACAAATGTGAGTATGTGTGAGGGCCTTAGATATCACTTTGTTTTCTCTCTTGATGGGATGAAGAGAAAGAAAACTCTAATGCAATATGTAATGTTACATTATCTACAAATGAGAACCATAATTCATGTTATAATTGCTGTCATCCATATTATAGATTTTAATAATTATAATTCAGCCCCTCATCAAATCAGATTGTTACTTTATGTTCTCTCGTTATCTTTTGAGTTTTTTATATATTCTCACTCTCACATATTTCTTTTTTGTTTTTAAAGAAAAATACGAAGTTAGACACAAATTTATTCTTTCTATTCTAATTTCTCATATATTATATTCTATTATTGAAGATAAAAGGTAACTCCCTTTTGTCTCCCAGTGAGAGTTTAATCTAATAATTAGTATTTTTCATCTCATAAGTTTTTTAGTATTTATTATTTTATGAATATAGAAGAAAAATTATCTACTATATGTTTTTTTAATAACTAATTTTTAATTGTGACTTGATCATCATATATTTTTCTTTTGATAATTACATCTCTCAAATTTTTATTACATTTTGACAAATTATTTTTATTTTTAATTTTTTTAAATAGGTATATAGATAAAGAATAAAAGAATAGATTCATTTTTTAAATATAATAAAAGGGAAGATACCATTGAAGTTGAAAACAAGAATAATTATATTTCTTCACATCTTTTAAATCTTTCCCCTATTTTGAAGCATGACACCAGTGAAGGATCCAATTGTTAAACTAGGTGAACCTTTTTATAAGATTCAAATAATTATAGAATAATTGAATTTTTTTATATTTTAACTCTTTGAAACATATATATACATTTCGAGTTTAATATTTTAGCCATTTCAAATATTATAGTCAAGATCCTTCACTGCTACTTTAAGATTAATTAATGTTGTAGGATTGGGATGAGCCTACACCGGTCCTAAAAACAAAACATTTTTTATGAAATATTTGTCAACATTTTTTTCTATATTTTTTCTATATGGAATCTTAACTTTATCTTAAGTGTTAAAGTTTCATTGACATTGACTTGTAGTATCATATTTTTGCCATAAGAATGAAATTTTTAGTTATAAAATTAGTATACATTCACCAACAATCTTTCGATGTTCATTTTCTTGTCAATTGTGCAAATAGCCTAAGTTTTAGTATATGCCTATAAACCATTTGAGATGCCCCAAAATCTATGGCATATGAAAAGAAAAGGGAAAGGAAGAAGTGAAGTTTAGTTAAAAGTGTGGAAGAATTAAAGAATTAGGGCAAGGGTGTACTAAAACGAAAGGGCTCCCAAAACTTGTAAGGAAGATAATCTTTTGAAGCCAAGCTGTAAAGGCAAGGTGTCCCACAAAGACAAGACTCTCTCCTCTTTGTTGTCTTCACAAAGGAAATTGATCCAACGGTAGATGCATGAATGTGAGGGTTGAAGAAGAGGATCCTAACCCTACTTTTGAAGCAATAGCATCCACATGCTCTTTGTGGACCACCAAGTCAAATCTTTGTTATACTTTCAATTACACCCCCACGAGACAAATTATAAATAAAAATGTAAAATATAAAATATATAAAATATCTAACAAACATTGGGTACATTTATTATTCATATAATAAATGTTGACTTGCACTGTGGAGGGTTCATTGATATGAAATTTATGCATTGGTGGTAGCAGCACCATTGAAAGTGGAATTCAAAGTCTTATGCTATGGTATGGTGCGTTGGATTAATAATGTGTTTAATTGATAAAGTTTATGGCTAGGGTTGCCTTACCAATATAAAATCTGGTGGACCATATCATAAGAATGATTAATCACAAAATTTAATCACAGACACACACACAAGTTCTTCTTGATCTTAGTATTTTTTAGAATTATTTATATCTTCACTTATAATATGGTTAGAGTGTGTATGAGTATATATAGGTATTCTTTATTTTAGACCTAAATTAATTTATGACTACTTAATTAAAAGACACAATTATTAATTGTATTAAGTAATGTTAATTTCCAAACTTTATTTGATGTTTATTTTAATACGTTAATATGAATATCCAATTTCTCCCATCTTGTAAGATTTTTTTTTTTAAAGAAAAAAACTCGTTGATATGAAAATATTGAGGAAACATTAGTATTATATATGCTCAAATCCTAATGATAATTTTTAACACTATTTAAGCTCTTCTTAATCTTTAAATTTACATACGAAAATGAAAAAGAAAATACTTTGTCAATAAGCACTATGTTATGTTATTATATAAATTAAGAAAATTCGCTTAAAATTAAATAGAAAGCAATATTTAATATTCTGCATTAATATATAATTTGCCAAATAGAAAGCAATATTCTGCATTAATATTTAATTTTTAAATTTTTGAATAATTAATTCTTGTTTAATTATAAAGATATGATCTTAATTAAGTTTTAATTATTTCATAAATTTAGATATTCAAAATTTAGTTTTTTATTAAAAATTATTATATTTAATATTCAATTATTTTAAATATCATACTATATGATTTTTGTTGTCGATCACAATTCAAACATCAAATCATACTTTTATCTTTAATCTTTTCTAATTCACTTTTCAACAGGTTTTTCTTTTTTTCATTCCAAGAGTGAGTGAACCTATAAGAACTAGATGATCGTGCTAGATAAGATAAAAAGACGAAAATAACACTCATATCATTATTAACCACAGAATTAATATAAGATATCAAAATTCATTAATAAAAATTCAAACAAAAACCAGTTAAAATTTAGGGTTAAATATGTTTTTGTCCCTTAATTTTCAATGAATTTTGAAATTAGTCTATTTTGAAACTTTAGACCAATTTAGTCTTTCATTTTTCGAAATACGTCGATTCAGTCATTTTAATTAAATTTTGATAAGTTTTATTTGATGTTTCGTACATACTTCAGGATTGTATTTGAGTTATTTATATTGTTTGACACATTTTTACTTTAATGTTAAGTCAAATAATATTATAAAATGCGCTTGAAAAGTCAAATAAATTTAATAAAATTTGATAAAAATAATTAAATTCACGCAAAAAATGAATGATTAAATTGGTCCAGAATTTTAAAATAGACTAATTTTAAAATTTATTGAAATTTAAGATCAAAATCATATTTAACCTTAAAATATATATGAGTATTTAAAATTTAATAAATAAAATATTTGTAAGTTGAAATTCTGTGACAGAATGTAAAGCTAAGAAACCGGAATAGGATCTTTCCGAGAAGATTCGTCCGGTGGAAACGGAAGCGCGTTAGCCGTTATTTTTCTTGTTGCAATGTGAACCACATAATGAGTAACAAACAAACGCATCATTTGCGTGTATCTATCTGTCTTACCTTGGAAACTTAACCTTAGACACGGTTAGTTAAAGGTTAAGGTTTAGATTTTAACGCCGTAATAACGTGGTAGTTGACTCACTTTTATTTTTTATTTTTTAACTTTTTGAAACGCATTATTATTATTATGCTTTTCCGTGATTGTAGTTAGGAGAAATTTCATTGTTCTTTATCCATATATCTAACTATATCCAAATCCATTCTCATTAAATCCATCATTTGTATTGCATTATCATAAAAGGGTATTGTTTTCCTTTTCTTGAGTATATTCAAATTCATTTGTTAAGGTTTTTTCTTTGCTACTTACTCATATTTAAGGAAGATGCCATGTTCCTACATACTCTTATCATATATGATTTTTGGACTTACATGTAAGTTTAAATTTAAATTTTAAAATATGATAATGCATAACCTAAGCTTCAGCACATGTTTGTTGTTGAATAATATCGATAGAGATGCTGTAACAACTTCTATTAATGGATATTAGATAGGTGTTAATTTTAGATGGGATTATATATTGCACATTATAAAAGTGATTAAAAAGTGATGATAAATGTGTAAAGTACATTTAGGATTCATGGCAATATTTTAGTTAAAAGTTCTACTGGGTATGACGAGTGCATTACAGACAGGAAATAAATTTATTTATGAAAAAAAAAATCTTATCTCTTCACTTACAGCACAAATTATATATAATATATATATTTATAAAAAAAAAAAAAAAAAACACACACACTTATTTTTATATATATATATATATATATATATATATATATATATATATATATATATATATACTTTTTTACACGATTTTCATTTCATCTTTAATTATATTTTAAAATTAAAAATAAAAATAAAAGTAAATTATTCAAATATTAAACAGTAAATGTTAGACATGTCAAAATAAGTCAATCTAACTCACAAGGGTTGGCTCATCACGAGTTGAAAATGAATGAACCAAATTCAACTCACTTTATGATGAGGTGAGCTAGAAATTTGCAATCCATCTCAACCCACCATGAGTTAGTGGGTTAAGTGGGTTGTCATATAATTATCAATTATTTTTTATGTAACCACTATTATTAATACATTATTTTCTATCAGTTTTGCTATAATCGTTTTTTAATTTTGTTTCATTACTTTAATTTTTAATATGGTTTTTCTTTTTTTTTTAAACAATCTGATGTAACTTTTATTCTAATTTTGTACCAATTCTATTACCGTAATGGTGTAATTTTAAATGATAATAATTATCAAATGATAAGTCTTAAAAATTTGACGGATATGATCAAATCTCACTTACATGATACAATTTTATTGTGAAAAAATTGTGTATGCATGACACAACTTTAGACTTTTAAAAATAAAATCATGTTGTCTTTACACAACTTTTAGATGAGTTGAGAAGTCGTGTAAACATCTACACGACTTTTATTCAAATCTATTCTTAGATGAGAAGGAAAGATATGCAGATCATTATATGACTTCAATTCAAATCAGATAACATTGAAGTTATGTCTTACACAATTTTAGTTCAACTAAACAAAATAATCAAAATCATGTTTAACTCACATAACTTTTTCTCTTACCCAAAAATTGTCACTTTGAAGTTGAGCCATGCATACTTGATATCTTTACAATAAAATCATGTCATGCAAGCAAGACTAGTCTATATTATAAAATTTATAAAATTTGTTTATTTTTGTAATTGACATGTAAAATTGTACCATTATGATAAACAAATCTCTTTTTTTTTAATGTCAAATTAACAGTGAATCAAAATATGATACAAAGCATAAATGATATATAGTTAATGAAAATTGACTTATTTAGTTATTTATAAAATTGATAAACAATACAAATAAGGAATGACACGTTTCACCATCCATATATAGTCACCATTAACTCATTTAAAAAGAAAAAACTAAATTTAGAATTTTTTAAAAAGTCAAGAGATGCAAGTAAAAAGATTATAATAATAAAATAAAAGAAACATTAACTAGTACCATCTTCTTTCCAGATTTGATAAAGTAAGTTTGATTTTACTATATATACTTTTGAATTGTAATAAAACATCATAATTAGGTTATTTATGTTTGATGTGTTAAGATGGTGAATTCAATTGCATTTAACTACCTTCATATACTTTCCTTGTAAGTAAATGGAAATCAATGGCACGTGATGTGTCTTTGTTCTTACAACATATGCGTAATCTTCCTTGCAACAACGATAGGGTCTTCAAAGCTTTCCAACAAGCCTATTTATCCTTCAAGATTAAGCTTCTGAATCATCACTCAATCACAGAACAATTAATATAAAAATTAATCATGTTTTCTTAAGTTAATTAAGGTGGATAGAAGAGGGTGATAATGGTTAATGAGGTTTAAGCATAAAACAGTGTGTGAAATAGTAATTTATGGGCATCATAATAACGACAAAACCCTTGCAGTTACTCTTTTTACATTATCTTTGCCAATAAGCAAAGTCTCAGGATACAGTGCAAATTTTCCATTATTTTAAGGATTGTTATCCAATATTATTATTATATAAAATGCATTTTGTTGGATAAATAGTTTACTTATTGACTTATTTAATTGAGTTATAACTTTAGTTTTGTTAATTCAAGAATGTTTAATAAATTATAGGGTTAAATATGTTTTTTTCCCTTAACTTTGAGTAAATTTTGGAATTAATGTATTTCGAAATTTTGAACCAATTTAGTCATTTATTTTTTGAAATACGTGAATTTAGTCATTTTAATCAAATAAACTTAACAAAATTTGACTAAAAGTACTAAATTTATGTATTTTGAGAGATGAATAACTAAGTTGGTCTAAAATTTCAAAATAAACTAATTCCATAATTCAACGAGACTTAGAAAATTAAAAACATATTTAACCATAAATTAAATTATTTTAAGAGTTTTAAATTCTTAAATGGTAGTTATTTCAATTCATTTTTTAGATGGTAAGCACAACGCCTTCTAAAATGGGTAGATGGTAAGTATTTAATTTTCTTTTATCATTATTCTTCTTTATGTTTAATGTATATTTTAATTACTGTTATGTTTGTTTTACTTTTTACTAATTTATTAGTCATTAAGAATATATCGTGAGCTCTTATTTTGAGATTTGACTACTTTTTTTGGTAGGTGTCTATACCATATAAGATATAACATCTCATTTAATTTTTACTATAGTAGTATTTATGTTTAAGATTTAAGTAAGTTTTTGTAACTTTTAGAATAAGTTTTTTTAGAAAGAAATTTGAAATGTAATATCTTTTATTATTTTAGAGATAAGAACTAATTCTCTAAGAGACATATTTTATCTCTTCCTCTAATATAAAATCGTGATAAGATCTCATATTTTAAGAGAAATGTTTTATCTTTTTTCTTCTAATATAAAATCGTGTAAATAATATATGTTATAGTTAATATTTTTTTAAGAAGTTAACACTGAGTATATTTTAACTATTTATTAACTTGGTCAAACACAACCTTAAATATTAAATTAATCATTTATTGTTTTTTTTCTTTAAAAAATATATGGTTGAGTATTTCTTGAAATCTAAAGTTGTAAAAACTGAAAATTCCTACGACCAGTGTTGACAAACTAATTGAAAAAAGTATTTAATAGAACAATAAATAAATTATTTTGTACATCACCTTATTTCTAAAAGCTTTATGTAAATATTCCAATAAAAAAATCATGATTTGCACAAAAATTGATAATTCCTAGTCATGATTTAATATACCAAACGTCCCTTTTAGAAGATTCATTTTAAATTTATGTATAAAATATTTTCTCCGTTGTAAATTTATTATGCAATTAAACAGATAATAAACAACAAGCTTGCAGTTTTAAAGTTTTTTCAGTTATAAATATTACACACAACACTTCCGTTGACTTTTTTAATATATATTTTAAAAAAATACACCCCAAACCGTTTTTAATTAATGATGCTATAAAAGCTTTTATATTTACGCTACACGCGTATTAAACTATTTATTTTTCTCTTTGGCCAAATTTCGTTTAACTGTTACATCATTTACTTTGAATAAATTAGAATGACCAACTTTTTAAAGCATATTAACATTGTAGCCTAATTAGCCTAATTGACTATTGAAATTCTTTGATAGCATTTATTTATTTCTCTTCTTCTATGTGTACATATTTTTTTTTATTTTAAAATTAATCACACAACAATTAATTTTAAAAATTAAAATTAAGAAAGTAAAAAAAAATGGTGATAATTTCCAGAAATGAGGTATATCCTGACAAAACCAATAAAAGTTGCTTTAATTGTAATTTTATCTTTTGTACCTCAGAAAAATGACAAAATGACGTTAATATAACAGCGTCCCAATCCTTCTCTGTATCGCACTTTCTTTCGTTTTCCGTTTCTCTAAGCTCTCTTTCTCTCTCTCTTTCTCTTTCTCTTTCTCTCTCTTTCTGCGTTTTCCTTCCTTCCCCTGACCCAACGACACCGTTTTGGGGACATGGTGGTGAAGATGATGCGGTGGAGGCCGTGGCCGCCGCTGGTGTCGAAGAAGTACGAGGTTAGGCTGGTGGTGAAGACCCTCACTGTCCAGGGATGCGATCTGGTGCGGCCAGGCGCAGATAAGGGTCTGGTACTCCAGATTAAGTGGAAGGGTCCCAAACTCACGCTTAGCTCGCTGCGAAGAAACGCCATAGCCAGGAACTTCACCAGAGAGGCGCAACCTCAACCTAACGACGTCGTTTTCTGGGACGAGGAGTTTCACACGCTCTGCACCCTCTCTGCCTACAAAGACAATGCCTTTCACCCCTGGGAAATCGCTTTCTCTCTCTTCAATGTCCGTCTCTCTTTCTCTCTCCCCCTCTCTATTTCGTTTTTTTTCCTCTGCCGCAATTTTAGAATTTTAGATTAATTTATTTTTGGGTTTTTTTTTTTAAAAAAAGAAATGATTTGGGGGGTTAATTGGAAAAGGGGTGTTTTTCTTTTTTCTTTTTCTTGTTTTGTGAATTATTATTATATTATTGTAGTAATAATTGTTGTTGTTGTTCCTTTGAATTTGATTTTAATTGGTTGGTTCTGTGTTGCAGGGTTTGAATCAAAGGTCAAAGACTAAGGTTCCGGTGGTTGGAACTGCGACTTTGAATCTGGCTGAATTTGCATCTGTGGTTGATCAAAAGGATTTTGATTTGAACATTCCTATTACAGTTTCTGGCGGTGCTGCGGAGTCCTCTCCTTTACTTAGTGTACGTGTATCATCCACGGGTTTTTAGTTGATTCTGTTGACAGACTCTGTTGATTGTTTTTTAATCAACATTGCGCCTTTGTGTTTGTTGTTTCTGTGTTCATAGTGGTAGCTTTTGGTTGTTGCTTGCAGATATCAATTAGTTTGGTGGAATTAAGAGCGGCTCAAGAGAGCACAGAAATAGTTCATAAATCGATAGTGCCTGTGCCTTCTTCACCCTTGGTTCAGCCAGGAGAAACTACCTTGGCTGAGAAAGATGAGCTTTCGACCTTCAAAGCTGGTCTTCGGAAAGTGAAAATTTTTACCGAGTTTGTGTCTGTTAGGAAGGCAAAGAAAGCTGGGCATGAGGAAGAGGGAAGTGAGGGCAATTTCTCTGGCAGGAGTGACGATGGTGAATACAATTACCCTTTTGACTCTGATTCACTTGATGATTTCGAAGAGGGTGAGTCCGATGAGGTTAAGGAGGATTCCAGTGTGAGGAAGTCGTTTAGTTATGGAAAACTGGCCTATGCAAATGCCGGAGGGGCGTTTTATTCCAGCATGAGGGTGAATGGCGAGGACGAAGACTGGGTTTACTACAGCAATCACAGATCAGATGTTGGGATTTCCCACAAAGACGATTCTACCGTGTCAGCGACCGAGCCTTCTGTGTTGCAGAGCTCAAGGCGTAGTATACTGTCTTGGAGGAAGAGGAAGTTGAGTTTCAGATCTCCTAAATCTAAGGGGGAGCCATTGTTAAAGAAGGCTTATGGTGAAGAAGGTGGTGATGACATTGATTATGATCGCAGACAGCTTAGCTCTGATGAATCCCTTTCACTTGGGGTAAGAATTTGTTTGTTGTCTTTAATTTTATTAATCTATATGTTTTGGCTCAAACGAATGAAATAATAGATTGCTGGGTATCCTGCAAAATTGATTCTTTGGTCTTTGTGACTACTGATTAGTACTCTTGTACTCGTAATCTGACATTTATGGCAGACCATGTATGTTTCGTAAGGAATTAGTGACAGTCACTTCTGATCTTTTGGGGGTACTATTGAGAACTGTTGTTAATTATTGTTTTACTGTTGTCTTGCAGAAGACTGAAGATGATTCAGGTGCGAATCGATCATCAGTATCTGAATTCGGGGATGACAATTTTGCTGTTGGGAGTTGGGAGCAGAAAGAAGTATTGAGCCGTGATGGCCACATGAAACTTCAGACACAGGTCTTCTTTGCCTCAATTGATCAGCGTAGTGAACGTGCTGCAGGTGAGAGTGCATGTACTGCTCTTGTAGCAGTAATAGCTGATTGGTTCCAAAACAATCATGATCTTATGCCGATAAAGTCCCAATTTGATAGTCTTATTCGAGATGGCTCATTGGAATGGAGGAACTTGTGTGAAAACCAAACCTACAGGGAGCGATTCCCTGACAAACATTTTGATCTCGAAACAGTCATTCAAGCCAAAATCCGCCCCCTTTCTGTGGTTCCTGGCAAATCCTTTATTGGGTTTTTTCATCCAGAAGGAATGGATGAAGGCAGATTTGATTTTCTGCATGGGGCCATGTCCTTTGATAACATCTGGGATGAGATAAGTCGTGCTGGACAGGAGTGCACTAGTAATGATGAACCCCAGATTTACATTATTAGCTGGAACGACCATTTCTTCATCCTCAAAGTTGAAGCTGATGCTTACTGCATAATTGACACTTTGGGAGAGAGGCTTTATGAAGGATGCAATCACGCATATATCTTGAAATTTGACAGCAACACGGTGATATACAAAATGCAAGATGTTGCTCAAGGGTCAGGAGAAAAACCAGCTAATGACCTGCAGACTGTTGCAGAAGTATTAGAGCAGAATGACAGGCAAATCCAGCCAATCAGTGGTAAAGAGGTGGACTCTGTTGTGGATACTGAAGAACAGGTGAAGAATGACCAGGAAGAGGAGGTTGTGTGCCGAGGAAAGGAAGCATGCAAAGAATATATCAAAAGCTTCTTGGCTGCGATCCCTATTAGAGAATTGCAAACAGATGTCAAGAAAGGTTTAATATCATCCACTCAAACACCATTTCATCATAGGCTACAAATTGAGTTTCACTACACTCAGCTTTTGCCGTCTTATGTTGCACCTCCAGTGGCTGAAGCATCCATGACTATGCCGGATACTCTTGCACTCGCTGTAACTGAGGCTGAAGCATCCATGACTATGCCCGATACTCTTGCACTCGCTGTAACTGAGGTTTCCGCATGATTTTACTGTATATTGGACAGAATGCGGTTATTCTAACTAGTCTTACTACTTTTAAGAGTGTTTTCTGATTTGAGTTTACAAAAAGGCCTTGTTTTGCTTCATCTTTCTAAGGAAGAGTATCTGTAAATGACTCTGTAATTTCCTCTCATGTGAGCTCAAACTTTTTGCACCTAACCTGTAGTTTGCAAAAGACCTGTGAATTGGCTTCATAAACATTTTGCACTATGATTCCAATCTTTCGTTTGTATTATTTACTGAGATAGCACTGGTATTCTCATCTGTTCACTGTCCTCGAGGTTACACAAAGGAATATTTGATCTTGTTGGCTATTATTCCAACTTGTTATGGTTTGAATGTTTACAATAGTTTAGTACTTCGTTAATTTAAAAGGAATTTCAAACGTTGGACAATGACAACTGGTTAAAGTATTTCTCTTTCTCAAATTGTCTATTTTAGTTATAATCAAAGTCTGTCTACGAATAACGTTGGAATATACTTCTACTAGTCGAATTGAAGTGTCTTCTCATATAAAATAATGTCTTTGGCTAGTGGGGTTAGGGGAAAATGTATAATGCATGTATACATCAAACACTATAATCAATGCTTCGATTGCTAGAAAATCGGCGAGTTTATTAACTACACGTGTAATCTCCAAGCATATAAGGTCTGCATCAATAGAGGAAGAACTGTGCATCATGTGAATAGCGGTTGGGGTTTTCTTTGGATCCATATCCAACACACCTCTCTACGTCTCAGTCTACATTACAATAGATAAAACAGAAGTTAAAATGATCATCTTCTTTCTTGTTTGTAAGAGTGTTACAAGTAAAATTAGATTCTAATATACTTTATTGAAGAGATCCATAATAATAAAAGAATACAATTTAATATTGACTTCTATGTATAAGAAAATAAAAAATCAGTCTATTTGGTTCAGTTACAATGTCTGTAGGAACTTGAGATTTTAGTCAGTTCATAATAGATTGAACATAAGTTAACATGAGACTATATGCATGTAACAGAGAATTAAAGGTTGAGTTCTGCTGTATGCAAAATTTCATCAAGTTAATAATAATGATAGTATTATAAGTTGAAAATGATGACTTAAATGGAAGTAGTTTTAGCAAGAAAAACCTAAGACTGATAAGATAAATATAATCTAGTGACATTCTAATGAGATGACAGAACACTGTGATTTTACATGCTGATTTTGAGATCCATGTTGATATGAGTTTGTTTCATATATGGTTGCAAAGGTTGGAGACAAGTAAGGTTACAGAGGCTGGTCTAGAATTAGATTAAAGTGAACAACATAAAATGCACTTTTTCTTTTCCCACATTGCACTCTTCCTTTCTAATTTTGGTGATGAGAAACTGTGTCGATGGGTTTGTCTTTACCATGTTGGATCCTTTTGTTTGCCCAAAGACAAGGAAAACTGAGCTACAAAGTACAATCCAATGGCAGATAGCACAGCATTTTGGTTTTCTGAGTTCATTATTGTGTTATTATTTTATTTGTTAGAGGTTTTTCATTTTCAAAACATGAATGCAAGGGAAAATGTGCATGAATGACTCAGATTCTGTACGAAATCTGTGAACCAATTCAGATGTTGAATGCTTGTGATTTTTATTTGACCAACGAGTTTCACGATTCCCTCTAAAATAGGCATGGAAACAAAATGTAGTTTATTAGTATTATGTTCAGGGATCGATAAAAGAAGTGCTTTTCAAGGTAAATTTGTGATGATTTTGGATAAGAACATAGAACATAATTTTGTACAAAGTTACTTTTCGTGAACAAATTTTTGTTCTCACTTTCACCAAGAACTATTTCTAAGACTTTGAGCACAAATGTTTGAAGTTTATCTCTAAGATTTTTCGATGAACAATTTCCAACACAAAAAATAACTTTTCAAAAAGCAAAAACTGCCTTATATCTTCGATGCTAGTAGTTTTTTTCTGGTCAAACCTTTGTTCATAGCACTCTTACTTTCTTTGAAGTGATGATCAAAACAAAAAACACGTCACTTATCCGCACCCTGTCCCAGAATATGAGAACATAAAATCAAAGTGTGTATCAATTAGGTCAAATATGGCATTATGCATTTCTTCTACAAATGCTATTTACACCAATGATATTTATATTTTATTATGATGATCAAGAAGAGTTTGACTTAATCCCTTTATGATATGTGACTAGTTTTCCAAACTATGTTCCCTTTTGATTGTTAAAATTAGCATGAAATTTCACTTGATAAGGAAAAGGGTAATTACTCTTTTATAGTTTCTACATTTTACATTTTAGTTTATATACATTTTCTATTCTTTTCTAATTTTGTAGTTGTTCAAATTAAGTCTCTTGTTTAGATATGTCATCTAGTAATTAATAGAAATGAAAATATAGTTAATTTATATGATTGATTTAAACAATATAAAATATTTCATAAAAGTTAAGAACCAATTATGAATATTTGAAACATAAGATACACTTTACATGGCATCTTGCCAAAACGATTCCTGAAGTTTATTTCCCATGCGTTACTTAATAGTGTATAAACATGTTTTTTTCATTTCTTAAGTATAGTATTTTTTTTTTGTCTATTTTATTTTATATATCATTTAACTTCTTCAATATTTGCTTTTGGGAAAACATATTAATTTATTTTTTTCAATTAAATTATACAAAACTGCACAATATTTTTCAACTTTCTAGGGATTGAATGGAGGGTTACAGATTGAGATAGGAATAAGATCATAAGCCTTAAGCAAGAAAATCTTTTGTGGGCTTTGTCATGTCGGGTTTATGCTGGCCCGTCCATTTCTTTCTTGACCCCTTTTAATTTTCTTTATCAATTTGTTCACTTTTGTTTTTTAGTAAATTGGTTCTTTTAAAAATTTCAAAATAGAGACGGATTAATCCAACAAATCTATCAAATGGATTAAGTCAAACCACTTAAAATAATTAATTTTTAAAATTATTAATTTAACGTTTTAAAAAAATGTAGCTATTTTAAAAATTAATTTTTTTATATATAATATGTTTATTTGTTGATTTGTTGTGTATTCACAAAAAAAATACCAATATCGTTATTAACATTGATAATGGAAGTATGATGCAGAAGCAATACTTTAAGGACAAAACTTATTCTGCCTCATAATTTTCTTCCCACAACACAAATAAAACAAAATGGGAATATATAGTGTTATCCTCTCTATGTTCTTTTATCTATTAATATCCTTGGACAATAAAAAAAATACAATATAAACTTGTTTTCAGATTAACACTTTTTTTTTTTATGAATCAACTTATTAACACATTTCATGTAGATAGAATATTACAAAATAATCATTTTAAAATATAGTTTTTGTATTTTGGAATTTTATAGTACACTTTGTTTTTATGTTTTGTTAAACCATCATTTCTTTTAAAGTTTAGATAAAGTAGAATGTTAAGCTCTTTGCTTAAATGTATTTTAGTACATATCTACTAATCTTGTCCCCAAGTGTTATAACTACGAGATCAAAAATCTATAACATCAAAATTAAAGATAAAATCAATCTATAATATATAAGTAGGTATAAACATCTTCCCTTAAACAAACATCGCAAACTTAAAAACTTCATTTATTTGTCCCAACATCAACTTCCTCAGGACTTTGGGCAAGTTTGTGATGGGTTATGGTTATGGTGAGAGATTGTGGTTCTATATGGTTATATGACATACATTAGTCTTACACATATAAGACATTTGACACCACTTTTACCCCAAAACATTAAGGCAATGATGTTATGAGTTTTTATTCTTATATAGTGTTTAACTTTGTCTATTATATTTAATGTGGGACTTTGACTCACACTTAGACTATTCCTAACAACAGTTTGGTAGTACCTATTTTTTGTGATTTTTAACAGTTAAAATGTGGTTTTGAGAAACTAATAATTATAGTTTTCACGTTTTGGAACGAGACCTTTTCTTTCTGAGTAGGTTTCCAACCAAAAGTTATTAGATAAAAGAAGAAATACACTTGCTCTTAGACCAATTTCTAGCAGCAAATAGGACATTTAACAAGCCCATTCTCGTTGCATTCAAGACACCTGATGAAGCATTCATTTTTGTTGTCACCATAGGTGGTGAAAACTTTGCAACTACCATTGCAACTGTAGCAAATAACAAACCTCGTACAGGCACAACCATTGCAAGAAGCATCAACAAAGTCAATTGGTGTTCCTTCCAAGAGCTTTCCAAGCCAACCCATCTCATGCAATCCTACAACTTCATCAGCTCCTCCAATGTATCTTCCCTTGATGAAAAGTCTCGGAGGGATCACTTTGCCACCCAATATCTTCCACAATTCCTCTCTGTACTCCAAGTGCATCGAAACATCCCTCTCATGATATATTATCTTGAAGCTTCTTAGCAAAAAGCGCACAGTGTTGCAGTCTTGAAAGGTTTTTCTTATGCCTCTCATGCTTGTGGTGTAGAGAATCACTGCTTGGCTTCCACCTGGTGGATGTATCTCATCAAAATCTGCAAGAGATGGACACTCGTTGTTGCCTGCAATTTGCTACATAATTTTGCTTGGACTAGAAACAACTAAGTTTTCATCAACAAGCTCTTTGTCTTTGGACCCTTTGATGGGTGTGACTTGAAATCCCATTTTGTATTCCACGTAATGGTTATCATTTTCACTTTCTTTTAGGCCAATCTCTTGCTCAGCCAGCTTGTTGTCGTTGTGAACCTGATCATCATAGATTAGTGGATTGTGTTGAAATCGTTATCAGAGACAATTTATAATATATAAATAAGCACAAATCTCACCTTAGAAATCGATTTTGTAGTTAGATTTAAAGTCTACTTCGGAGGATTTGTGGTTGTAACACACATTTGGAGGTTAAGCCGAAGAACTAGACCTGGTTCCAAGTTGCTAATAGTTGGAATGAGTCTCAGTTTTCCATGGAACTTGTTTTTCATCCCTTTCATATCTTTTCAAAACTTGGTTTCATGTGGTGTGAGGGTGAGGCTACTAACTTATGGGTTTAAGAAAAGATAAGTTGAAATGATAGATAAGAAAAATGCATAATAGAGTGTGACAGAAAGGCTGAGGATGAGAATGTTGTTTGAGTTTTTAAAGGGTATAAAATTTTAACTGAAAGTTAAGTGCTTTATTAAGTTTTGAATAATGAATGCATGGTGTAGGGGCATGGTTGACCCCTCACTTCCTTATCTGTGAGAGTGCATGACCCATTACCTAACATTGGGTGCCTCAATCATCATCTGAACTTTGAACTGTGATAGATATTGGTCAACTAAAAACAATGAAAACTATGCCGAATTGCCAGCATTAATCCCAATCTTGCACATGGTTATGAGGATTTAGCAACACCATTGCTTTAAAGTGCCATTGGTGTACATGTTATGCCTATGGTGTGAACATATTGCTTTAAAGTTTTTTAGTGAAAGAAGCTTTTATTCATTGGATTTTACTCTATGTAGTTTTTTTCACATCAGATATGTATATTTTTTCACATCATCCACTAATGTAGTGTTGAGAAACAAAAGGAGGTGCATACTTTACTATTCTCGTTTGGATTATTGGTTTAGAAGATGGAAAGATGGAAATACGAAGGGTGAGAGAGGAGTTGCCCCCTCTTGAGTGTTAAGATAAGGATGGAAAGACATGTGACATGTTGTCTTCTATACAACCTTGTCCTTTGTCTTTATGAGAGTAGAGTTACTCCTTTTGAGTGTTAAGAAAAGAGTGGAAAGTTATCTAGCACCAATGTTATTGATATCGAATAACGGAAAATATCGGCAATTCAAAAAACATTTATAACATTATATTAGAATCTATAACGGGTTATGGCGGAAATATGACAATGTTTCCAACAAGTGTCATTTCTATGAAATGTTTTTGAAGTATCATGATCATTGTTGGAAAATAGGTATATTATTTGTAAAATAATTATAGTAAAAGTAGAAAAATAGAAAAAAAATGAAAAAACAAAATTGGCAGTGGCCACCGCCAACGATGGCAGCCAGCGATGAAAATTGACGACGACCGATGGTGACAACTGGGGGTGGTGGCTGGCGGCAGTAATTGCAAGAGTGAAGGAATAATGTGCTTTGGACTTTTGGGTCAAAGAAAAATAAAGAAATTTTAGGGTAAATTTTTTTTACTGCTATGTGACTGCAGTAACGTAAGTGAAATAATAGAATAGGGTAAAAATGAGAGTGAATGGTAAAAAATATGAAGAGGTTTGTATTTTAATAGGCTAGACCCAATTTATTAAACACTAGAAGAAGGATAATTTAGGGTTTCAACTTCTTCCTCCTCCCACATTGCCAACACCGCGATTCTTCACCATTCTTTCCTTCTACTCACGATCACCACCGCCACCCACCATGAAAAAACCAATTCGCCTCCACTTTGTTTTGACGGAAGATTGAGAAATCGTTACCGATTTCCACCATGACACCTCCATGACCAAAATTTAATAACAGTGTCTAGCACAAATACTAAATAGACACTAATAATTCGACATGTGTAATTAAATTGTGTCTAAATTATGTAAGTTTAGTTTTCAACTCTTATATTTATAACAATATTTAATAAAACAAATGAAAATAATAAATTAAATCAATCCAATTTAAATATATTAAAATAAATATATAAACGAAATAAATAAATAAAATAATTTTAAATGATTTACTCTTCTAATTTGTTAACTTGTTGAACATAGTAGATTAATCCTATTTTTAACAACAATATTTATCTTTATTATCTTATTTAGTTTGGTTTCTTATCCTTCAAAAGACAGATCCAATTTTGTACTTTAGGATTCTAAAGTGAATGGTTATTTGTTATCTTTCCCCCCACATTTAACTTCTCTTCAAGAACAAATAATGACTTCTAAAACATCCAAACAAAGAAAAACCAAAGAAAGAAATAAACGATATTCCTCAAAACAACCAAATTTAAAAGTGAAAGACCAAATTGACTTTGCTAAAATAAAAGATAAGAAACAATAATATAATTTAACGTCTCTTTGTGGATATACAAGTAATGAACATTACATAATGTTCATCAATAACAGACAAATATGTAAGGAAATTGTGTTTTCGAATCCCCGAAAGAACTTCAACACATTTTACTTTCCAAGCATATGCTGGATTATAGAAGAAAGATATGGTACTCTGCAGTTTGTACAAAATATATAGATCTGTTCCTGATCATAGACTTAAACAACCAATGCCAATTACATATCTGCAACAGAGGAACCAAACCCAATATCAAAACCAAATGTGATGCAGGTTAACTCATGCTTATTTCCATCGAACATCTTCATCTTCAAAGTGTATGAACCCTGCAAATACAACATCATAAATTAGCATTGAACAAGAAATGAGACCTCAGTGTACAATACATAGACATCCCATAACATGAGTACAAGGATATTTTTCCAAATTCCAATGATCATATGAGAAACCCAGATCAGGAAGTGAGACATTACACAGATAGATAAATAGAAAGGTTTCTTCTTCCACCTAACTACACGCACATGCACAAGGAAAGAAGAGAACATTGACTCACAGGTGGAGTGAATCCAGGTAAAACTTGTGAATGAGCAATGACGAAATCTCCAATGGAAACAGGGCAAGTGGTTTCTCCACAAAGGTCGTGAGTCTCACTGTGTATGTGCCATCCGAAATAAGACACATCAATCACTAGTTTCCCTCCTGACAATGCTTTACCTGGATCATGAAATGCTTGATTTAGAGAAAATAGGCAAATTATTTATCCACCAAAGTCTCATCCATCTCTAGCTGAATGGTATCACTATGCTCCAAATAAACTTACTTTCTACACTCAGAATATATGCATAAAAAAATAAACAACAGAAGTTTCTTTCAGCTATCTGGTCTTGTAACAAGAGCCATGTAGTGAGTACAGAATAAACAAATGAATAAGTATGATAGGAAACTTTCAACACACAACACCATGTGCATGGAGTGGATACACTAACAGAAATTAAAATATTATAAAAAGGAAATGAAACACAGTATCATAACAAACATGTTAAACCACAGAGTACCTGTAGTTGCAGCAATGCTGAATGTAGCAGGCTGGCCTCTTGCGATGGGATCAGGAGATATCTCAACCCCACTGACCTCAACATCGTAGTCAGCTTTCTTATCTGACATAGCAATAGTTCATTCAATAACAATAAAAACAGTAATATAATGCAACAAAACATCAATAGATTATTAAATTATAAGACTGATGAAAGAGAAAAAAAATACTTAGAAACTAAAAGACAGCTTCGAAGAAGTAGTCAATACGTTAACTCAACTCACCAAAACTCATTATTCAATTATATTCAGATTATTATACACATAAAAAAAATCTACACAACGGTAAATTTCCCAATTGAATAACATTGATGCCAAGAAACAGATAAAGACGAAATATTTAGGCACGATCCAATAAATTAAAAACCGTATACAGACAGAACCCAATTGTTTAATAAATCATTTTCGAGGGAAAGTTTAAAACTTTCAAACCCCAAATCAAGGAAACAATATTTCAATTAAAGAATATAGATCTAAGGTTTGAAAAAACCCGCCACCGAAAATTTGGGGGTTTCTGCAACCACAGTTCCAGTACCGAACCTTATTCCCACAATTTTCCGCAGCATCAAGAATTGAACTATAAATGCTTCTAGAACTAAAATTTGAAACCTTTTACCCAAAAAGAAAAAAAGGAAACTTGATAAGATCATATGTGGGGGAAAAAAGGAAAAAAAAAAAAAACAGGAGAAAGGGTTAAGGGATTAACCGCAATAGCGAATATCTGCGGCGTTGGTAAATGCGCAGAGAAGACAGAGAGTTGAAAAGAAGAAGAACTTGGAGCTTAAGATTTCCATGGAGAAGGGTAGTTGGAAAGAGCTCAAGCAACTTTGCTTCCGCAGGTTAACTTCTTGATGTTCTTCTTCTCTGCCACGTTTTATAGGAATGGATAAGCATAGGCTTAAGGATATTATTGATGCTTTCTGTTTTTTTTTCTGTTTAATTTTCGCTGGTGACCCTTAATTGCAAAACAATATTAACATATTTTTAGATAAATGACACCTTTGCACAACATGTTTTCCAATTTTATATATGATACAGGAAATTGTACGAAATTAATAAATATGTTTACTATTTTTTTTAAACAACATTTTTAAAGGGGTTATGTATAATGTATTTTTCTTCTTCTTCAAATAAGTTATTTGTTTATCCAATATATATATACTTGTTTTATCATTTTAGTAAGTTTGTAATAGAATTTTTTCTATTTTAATTTTTATAGTGAGATCTTCCAACTTAATGTAACGTATGAAATAACACAAAATGTTGGATGATATTTTGTTTATTATATCAATATTTAGAGGTTCTTTAGCAGCACAGATGAAAATAGTAAAATTTTAAATTTTAAAAATTAAAAAATTAATGGATCTCTCGGTGTGCAAATTCAAACCTTTATTAGAAGTGCAACTTTTCTTAGTTCTATTACATTTTGATTGATACACTAGCATATTTCACTTCTTTAGGAGGTTGTTCCATATAATATTTGTAGTCCATTTAGGTTTTTAGCTTCTTTTTTTCTCTAGCTTCTTTACACATCTATGAAAGTTTACAAGAAGTCTTGTAATGAAATTTTTTCTTTATTTTATCCTCATCCTCAAAATGAAATGAAGATGAATGGATCTCATTTCATGTTTAGAAATAAAAATACAAATCTAGAAAAAGAGTGGAAAAAGCAGTTAATTACACTAAAGCTAACAAATATAGCTAATACAAGAAGTCAAAACAAACGAAATGAAAAAAAAAAACATATGATGTTTTTTACAATCATAAGTAAACTGACAATGACATAATTAGAATTTCATTGAGAATAAGTAATTGGGATCATAATATTATTGGTAACATACAAGTAAAGAAATAATAAAACATAATGATAATGAAATGAAAAGAACAAGATAGAGGCAATCAATTACCTTAAAATGTTGAAAGAAGAGGAGGTGAAGAAGAAGAAAAAGAAAGAGAAAGAGAAGAAGAAGACTTGATTGTGATTTTTATTGACAAATTTACTATTGGTCAGAATTCATCATAATTATCGACGGATCACAATATTTTGTTGATAAAATTTATCAACAAATTTTTTATCGTCAATAAAATTGAATCGATGACAATTTTTTCTATAATCGACGGATTATGTCCGTCGACAATACACAATTTTGTTATATTATATTTGGGATTATATACATATATATATATATATTATGGAGACTTGGATGGTATCAAGTGCATATGTCGTAGAGTGTTAAACATGTAAGTTCATTAAGTGAATACCAATGTAAGTATATATATGCATACACATATTTGATCTTATGTTAGTGTTAGTCTTTGGTGGCAACATGCTTAATACCTATGAATATTTAAAAGATATCTTAATTGTCACTCATATGGAGGGACACTTTTATCTTCACAACACAACAATGTAGCTTGTGAGAAATATATATATATATATATATATATATATATATATATATATATATAATAAGTGTGATTATATGTAATGATTTAAATTAAAAGTTTTATTAAATTTTGATATTACAACTATAGTTACGATAACAAAAGTCGAAAGGATAAAAGAAAGATACCAAGCATCATGAGAAAGTAAAATATAGAGAAACAAAGATATAAATAAAATAGTCGGATACTAAAAGGAAAAATATTTTTTGATTACTAAATTTTGATAACTTTCTCTTACAATTTTAGGTGACATCTTTTAAATAATTCACTAATTTTTTATTTTTTTATTTTTAATATTTCAAAACCATTTAAAAGATAACATCTTATATTATAAGAAAAAATTGTTAAAATTTAATAGTTAAAATATGAATGTTCATATCAGAAATAAACAATAAAATCCGATAGATATTAAAATAAGAATGCATATACTTTCCCGCGTGAGTCGATGAGATTTGTTTTCGTACCCAGAACCGATTAATTCTTACCAACTTCTTTGAATTTTTTTATTAAATATTTTTGAGTCTTCAAAGTTATTATTTATTGTTATTTTCATTTATTGTACAACATAAAATTTTATATTTTTCAATTTAGTATTTGTCATTTAATATTAAATCCAATGGTATAATTTTTATTTTGTTCCTTAATAAAACTTGATTACTAGTTTACATTAATTATAATGTCGTTTTGTATTAATCACAAAATCTCATATCTTTTAACATATGTGAAGACAACTAAACTAAACAAGATAATTAGACATCTAGTTATGGAAAAAATAAAACTGTAAAAACTTCATTAGACATTATAAACATTTTAAATACTCTGTAAATAATTTTTTTCAATTAAGTACTTAATTTAAAGTATTCCAATTTATAAAGACTTGAAATATAATTTCGTATAATTTTTTTTAGTATTATTAACCAAACACACTAAATTATATTTTTATATAATAATTAACATTATTAGGAAAATATTTTTTTAACAACTAAATTTTGAACAGTTTCTTTCTTTACAATATAAAGTGATATTTTTGAAGTGATTATCCATTTTTTTATTTACTAATTTTTATATATTCAAAAATTACTTAAAAGATGTAATATCATGTTATGTTAAAATATTATTTTATATATATATATATATATATATATATATATATTACATAGTAATATATGGATAGAAAGTTATAACGTTACTCTCCTTTTCCTTTTTTCCTGAGATAGTTTAACATTTTAGCAGCAGAAAGAAGTGCAGAGGAGGAAGTATAAAGTCAAATGCAGAAAAACAGTTTGGGCATATAGTAAATACTTACCTTTGCTGTAGTTAATTAATTATTAAAAAAAATACTGTTTAAAAAGAAATGATTAGATTTAGAAAAGCTCATGAAAAAAATTCATCTGCAGGCATAAATATGTTTATCTCAGAAGCCGAATATGGAAGGTCCAATGATGTTCCCATTCTTAATCTAGAAACCACTTAATGCATTCACAAAAACTCTTTTGGTTGGCCAAACCACACTCTGAAAATTCCTATAAATTCAACCCAAAACCCTCCTCTGTCACACACCTCATCTTTTTCATATCAGATAACATATATAGAGCTTAGAACAATAACACACATGGATTCCAAGAACATGGCAAAGAAGACCCTGAAGAAGACGAAGGGTCGTCAGAAGATTGAGATAAAAAAGATGAGCAACGAGCATAACCTTCGGGTGACGTTCTCGAAGCGTCGCACCGGGATTTTCAAGAAAGCTAGCGAGCTTGCAACGCTGTGTGGCGTGGACATTGCTGTCATCATGTTTTCTCCGAGTAACCAGGTTTTCTCGTTCGGAAGCCCTAACGTGGACCCTGTTATCCAGCGCTACATGGCGCAGGGTCCACCTCCGCTTCTGACGCTGGACCTGAACGAGGCTCACAGCACCGTGGACGAGGGAGAACTCCATGCGCAACTCAACAACCTCTCCGACCAGATGGCGGCGGAGAAGAAACACGAAGAGGGTCTGAAACGTGTGATGAAGGACGTGGAAGAACACTCGTGGTGGGCCATGCCGATGGATTGCATGAACGATGCGCAGCTTGAGAAGTACAAGAAGATGTTGGAGGATCTGAAGGAACGCGTGAATGAAAAACGCGAGAAGCTCCTTCTGCAGACCACTTTTGCTTACAACTCACCCTCTCAGTTTCTCTCAGCTGGAAGCAACAACTCCTTTTCTTCCAGTGTTGATAACAACTCTGAAACTATACATCCGCCATTGTCGTTGTAGAAGCGCATGGCTTTTCTGTGACTGATGATGAGAGCTTTTTGTGACAACTTCTGACGTCGAACACCTTCTGATACGATGCCCTGTTTAAATTCTTATAGTGTCTGTTTGTTTAACTTCTAGAATTCTATAGTTTTCGTTGTCTTCAATAATCTTCATCAAGTGTTGTTGTTGGTGAAGTGTGTTTTCTGTATGTTTTGACATAGGGCATGTAGTTTCCTCATGTTTTCTTATTTGAATGAGAAGGGCATCTAACTAAAATCAATATATCTCTTTTTGTTTTTAAACTTTAATATTTTTATTTTCAAATAAAATTTTCATCCATTTTTTTTTATTTACTTCTAACTCACCACTCCGATCACAATTAGATAATTACATCACATCCATCGGCAGACCTTGCTTGGAACGAAAGGGAGTAATGGCTCCCCAATCTTTTAATTTTATTATATATATATATATATATATATATATATATATTGTTTAAAAAGTCAAATAAAAATTAATTTGATAGATTAATAACTGGATTAAAGAGATTAAAGTCTTATATATGGTTATAAGATTTTTTCACAAGTCATACAAAAAGTGTGAAATAAAAGAAAGACAGATTAGGAAAAAAAGATTAGAGAACAAAGAGAACAAATAATGCAAACTCACACGGTCTCATGAATAAGTATCTTAGTATGATTTGTATATGTTAGATTTATAATTCTTCCAATTACGATATTTCTCCCAAATTAGTATGAACCCTATCTATGATTTTAGAAATTTTTTATATGAAATTGATATGAACCCTAATTATATTTTCTCAAATTAGTATAACCCAACGTTATAAAATGTTGATATTTTGTATTTTCAACTACATACAATGAATTAGTTGAATAGTTTTGAATTGAAATAAAAATTAGAATACTCATTTATATGAATTCAATAAATTAAGAAAATTAAAAATTGAAAAATTTGAATTGTATTATTTAAATAAAGGAAAATAATTTTTTTAATTAAAAAAATTATATACAAAAAAATTAATTTGACACCTAGATATTTTTTTCAAGTGCCGGGTTATAGTTTTTATTTTAAGTACTAATATATATTGATAAGTCAATAATAATTATCTATATAAGTTCACTGTGACTTACTTAATTATTTAATAAAATACTAAATCATTAATAATTAAATTAAAGGAAGCTATTATTATATGATTATATTGTTATAAACACATTATTAATTAATTAATTAAAAAGTGAAAAGAGTAGTCAATCTTCATTTTTATTTTTATTCACACAAGGTTGACTTGGTGAGGGATTGCGATTTTAAAAATTGGTGGGCTCGAACCCAATATCTATTAGGAATTCAAAAACTCATTGTTCTTTGTTAAAATTTTGAACTAATTTTTTATTGTTCTTGTTTCCACCAAAGTAGGCTGAGTTTCTACTTGAATGGGTAAAACTCGTAAGAAACTCGACAATTTTTTTAAAAACTTTACTGAAAAAAATGAACCATAAAATAAGAATTTAGGGTAAGTGAAAGAAATCGAATCCTTTTTTATTTAATAATTTTTCTAAATTAATGTCCATGACTCTTCTTAATTAATATCGAAGAGATCTAAAACAGACTCAGTAAGCTTGTAGCCGTATATGTTGAAATAAACAGATAAAGACAAAAGAGATGGATCAAGTTGAAGAAATTTACGGTTCTCTCTTCAAATTGAAGGAAAAAAGATATTATGGGAGCATGACGTTTGGATTTTTCGTGTTTAAGGAAGTTTTGGGTTTATTTTTTTAATTTCAAATAACTTAATAATGTAGACATTTCAACAATTAAGATGACTTTATTTGGAATTTAGTGACAACGTTTAATTAGTATTTTTTTTTCTTCAAAATTAAGGTTATTAAAATATAATACTTTGAAACTTTGATTGGAGTCTTGTAAAATATCAGAAGATCATTTGTAAAAAAAACAAAACTTACATACGCATATCCTTAGATGCTTTTTATTACTATTCAATTAGAATAGGAGTTACACTTTGGTAATCTATGTAGACATGTAAACTTTTATTACCAAATTATTATTAAGGTAAAACATCCGCAGATCAAAATTTTTTTATAAAACTAAATCCATATTTCATGAGATTTATTTTAAATATAGGTTTAATTATTAATTTAGTTTCTATATTTAGTTGTTTTATTTGTTTTGGTTTTTATATTATTTTATTCAATTAACTAATTTTTTAAAAGAAATTGTGATGTCTTTCATTAAATTAATGATAATGTTGTTCGGAGGTGACACGTGTCAAAATTTGGATTTCTTTGTTAAGGTTTGACATGCGTTAAAGATAAAAAAGAATAACTTAATTTTGATATAAATATTTTTCAAAAGGTATCTAACGAGGAATGTTGATAGACCAATGTATACATAGACATCTACGGGAACTAAAACTGATCTGCAGACACCCATTGACATAACACGATGCAAAACATATTTATGCAGATTATTTTGAGAAAACTTTACACAGAAATCCTATAAAGATATGGGATGGACTGTTAAGACATGATACATTACATTGGACATACAATTAGACTCAACCTTGCTATATAAGGTGTTTGTATTTATCATTGGACTTTCCTGATAAATGAATATAGGTTAGGATTTTTTTGGCTTAAAAATGCACCAATCATTTTGGTTGATTGTAGATACACTATATTATGAGAATTTTTTTTTATTTGTATACGGGTCGGAACACTCTTGAAATTTCAAAATATATACATATATATACTTACTGATAAAAAAAACACCAATTCAATTAAAGGGATTACATTTTTTTTACAATAATATTCCTTAACCAAAAACAAATATAAAGACAAATTAAATCAAAAACTTTAAATATAAGAACTAAATTTTTAATTAAATTTTAAGATTAACTTAATCCTAAGTAATTTTAAATTCTAACAAACAAGCTTATAGCTTATAAGACGAGAGTTGTCTTCATTCAATATATAAATTCACTCTATCTCTCCAATGATACCACTAATAATAATTTTTCTTTCCAAAGAAACATGTTATGAATAATACTGTGCGAGGTTTTCAAGATTTCATACAAGGAAAGAAAAATGAAATTTGCAGCAGTTACTGTAGCTTCTACTCATGAACTGATATTTGTGAACTTTAAACATTTGTTTTGTTTTGGAGAAAAGGCAGAAGAGAAGAATTTACATATAGAATGAATCAATAAAGTAGTTTATGAAATTGTGAAGGTGAACTAGTACTAGAACAATGCAAAAACATTTGAAACTAGGAATCAATCTCGCCTTGTTGCTAATGGGACAACTTCTGCAAGAGGTGTGGAGAGAGGTGTTGGGATAGGTGATGTTCTGCAGAGAGGACAAGTTGGATGCAGCCTCAACCATGGGTCTATGCAGTTGAGGTGAAACACATGTTCACAATCTGGCAAAACCCTTAGCACATCAGAACTTTTGTAATCTCCCAGACATATGGAACAGCTTGTTGGTGTGGAATCAGATTTTCTCAGCTTGGCTTCAGAGAACAGCATCTTGGGGTAGTTCATGATTGTGGCTTCATCCAACCCAACATCAACTATTGTGTGGTGTGGCTCAAGGAATTGTGGGCCAGTTGAAGAAGAAGTTCTTCTCCTTGGAGCAGCTGGCACCTGTGACCTGGTGCAGAAGTAGGAGGTGAGTGTGATGGTTGTGATCAGCAGAAGAATCCCAATTGAGATTCCTATGCCCATGCCAAACCCACTTATGTTGCTGGATCCAAGGTACCCAGATGAATCACTTGTGTTGTTGTTCATCTTCTTGATGCAGAAAGTGTTTGATAGAAGATGGTTTTGGTTGGATATTCAAGTGTTTATGTTAGCCATGGTGATGGATGAGATCAACTTGCAATGAGACGTTAATGATTTGGCTGCTGCAAGATTTCATGATACGAAGTCAACGGAAAATGAATGTGATCAGAGAGAGAGAGAAGGGAAAAAGAAGAAGGGTAAGAAAATTAAGGGTTGCGTTTGAATGAAGGAAAGACATGTATGTATTTAGGGTTAAGTAAAGAAAACCAATAATGAGGCATTGCATGTGAATACATTCCACTTTCTCAACGTTAGATTATGTTTACATGTTCACTGGTTTGTGCAGGTCAACGATATCCTTGATGTCAATATTTCCATGTATCTACGATTCATTTGTGTTCACAAACAAACATCATTATATTACAAAAACCTTATCTGTCAGTGGTCAATGCTTCAGAATGGCCACGTTCCATGCATTACTAGGAAAGTTGTGAATCAAGTTTTATTATTTTTTTGGCTATGGTTGTAGATTAACTGTTTTATGCTTGAATTTATATTTTTTTTATATGCAAAGAATATTAATATATATAAACATTTTAGGAGTGCTTCGACCCTTATATAATTTTGATTTTACATTAAATTTCTTAGATAAACTAAAATAACCTTTTATGGATTAAATATGTTTTTGGTACCTTAATTTTTAGTGAATTTTAGAATTAGTCCATTTTGAAACTTTGGATCAATTTAGTTTTTCATCTTTCGAAATATGTGAATTTAGTCATTTTAATCAAATTTTGTTAAATTTATTTAACATTTCAAGCACATTTCATAATAATATTTGACTTAACATTAAAGCAAAAATATTTCAAATAGTATAAAAAACTCAAATTCAATCCTAAATGAGTACGAAACATCAAATAAATCTAACAAAATTTGATTAAAATGACTAAATTGGTCTAAAATTTCAAAATGGACTAATTCTAATATTCACTAAAAATTAATTACAAAAACATATTTAAGTCTATTTTTATTTATATAATTCTAGATTAGTTGTGTAATTCAAAAGTATTTTTCTGGGTTCACCTGTTTAGATAAAGCCATCACCAACCACATTAATACCGTAATATTTTTTATTTAATAAAAAAATCATTAAGTTTTGGAAAAGTCAAACTTGCAGAAGAGTAAACAAAATTGCGTATGGATCAGCCCTTGTATTTTTTAAATTAAAAGTATGAAATATATTAATAATTGGATCAGACTCTTGTAAGGTAGTGAGATGATTAGATGTAGAAGTTAAAAAAGAAAAACAATAGGTGTATAACTATATAACACTTGATTAAAAAAATCAAGATAATTTTGTAATTTATAATAAGTTATTAATAACGCATATCTATATTGATCGTATAGTTGTAAACGTTAATTTGTTTTATTAATTAATAATTATAACAAAATTAACAAACTTTTCACTGGCTAAATTTTTCACTGCTTTCAAAATCTATAATATTGTGACATTTATACTCTTGATCCGTCACAACATCTCTTTCCATTCTTTTCTAAAAATAACTAAAAGGTGACAGGCATAACTTATTATAATTTGAATAACGTATATAATAATTTTAAGTATGAAAAATGCATTAAATAATATCATATGATGAGGTGACAACTATTCGTTAAAGAAGAAAAAATCTTTGATACGTCTAAGTGTCATAAGAATTTCCAAATAATAGCATAGGATAAAAAAAATGGGGACGAGTATAATACTATTTAAATAGAGTGGTTAAGTATAATTTATTTTAAAGCATGATTGCATGTGAACTGGCCAATTATTTTATGTATATAACCCAAAAAGGATTCTGAAAAACAAGAAAGCAAAATCACAGGGTGTGTTTGTTTATTTTAGTTTTAAATCTTCTTTTAAAATTAAAAATTTCATTTCATGTGAGTTAACATGTTTTGTTACAATTGCTTTTAAAACTTTTAGTTTTAGGATTTCTAGAAACAGAAAAAATGGTCGTTTCATGTGTTAACATGTTTTGTTATAATGTTTTTAAAAAGCTTTTAGAGTTTTAGGATTTCTAGAAACAGAAAAATGTTAATAGACTTATTTTCATTTAAGTTTTTACTCTTTTTTTTTTGTTGAACTCAATGTCAATAATTTGCTTTCTTTCGATTGAGTGTTTTGCTTCCTCTTTGACTTTTGATTTCAGCTTTGTGTATTATTTGTGACCATGTCTTTAGCTTAAACATATAAACAACTTTAATGTCGGTTCGGTAATCATATAACTTTGCACAACCAATTATTTTAACTTCAAATTTCAATTACAATCATTAAATTCACAAGATTAGTGAAAGAATGTATTATTCAATTAAGAGCTAATGATGACTTTATAACCTTACAAATAAACATGTCAAAATGAATTTTACTCCGTGAATAAATCCCTTCATCATGTGTTCAAATGGGTCAAATTAGAAAATTAAAGTTTTTGTTGGCTATGAGTTAAAATAGATTTAGCTCATTTAACCCACAAACTACATGAGTTAAATTCGGATTAATCTGAGTTGATCTACTTATATTTTAAGACTACCAAATTAATCTTTTAGAATCAAACAAACCCTAACTTGAAATTAATTTCCATTTGCTTCATCTACACCACACATTTTTCCTTCATTTCGTCCACATTACACACAACTTCATCTCATACCATTCATGTCTGTCCATCGCAACTCATCCACCACAAATTCGAATATTCAAAAATAATTTTCTTTTTATATTTTTATATAAATCAGTGAACTAATTCACTTAATTCACAAACCAATGATGAGTTAAGCTGGATTGTAAATTTTTGGTTCATTATAACTTAAGTCGGATTGGACTCACTCATTTTTAACCAAACTCATGGTAAGACAATTCATATAAGTCAATTTGACCCACTTTGATTTCATATTTACATGATTAAAAATATGTCATAAACAAAATCATGTTGTACGTGTCCAACCATGTGATGACTAAACTACTATTATCACGTTCTTATAGGATTTACTATTAACGTGTTGTGTGGAAATGAGATGGATGGGAGTGGTTTAAACAGAATAGAAAAAGGTTAGGATAAATATGTCATTTTGATAAAATAATACAAGTGAAGATATGTTTAGCAAAAGAGGGAATGTAAATAGAAAGACGCTAAATAAAAACATTGTAATCTGGGTCCAGCCCAAGTTTTTGTCTATAAGAACACTCCTTCAATTATTAATTACTAAAACAGTAGCCAGTATAATTAAATTTTATCCTTATTTTGCTTCTGTAATTCAACATCATTATTTTCTCACAATAATTGATTACTTAATCATTTTAAAAGAACTTTTGTATACACTTTTCTACAAAATCAGTGTCATGTTATCAGTTTTTTTTTTCTTAAAAAGGAAAATTGACTAAATTTTGAAACCAGGAGGATAAAATATATAATATTTTTTTTTAAAGAAATCAAAATTACACTATAAATAAAAAAAGTATATTCAGTCCTAATTATTATTATTTAGAAACACGTGTAGCACTTTCAGAAGTCGTTTGACACAAAAGAAGCCGTTTGATAGAAACGTAGTTGTTTAATAGAAACGAAGTCGTTTAACCTATAAACGACATTAGTTCTTCAACGGGATGAACGGCTAAAGTTAACGCGAGAAAACCGAAATTCGCACTCTACCGCACGCAGCGATTCCCTGTAGTTTGGGGAAAACTTCTAGAATATTCTTCCATGGAGGTTATCAAAGGACTAGCGGCGGCGATCGTGGTTGCGGTGCTCGTGGCGGCGTTGCCGGCGGACGCCGGCGACAACAACCCAGTATTCTCTCCGTGCTCTGACACGCGAGTGCAGCGATCCGACGGATTCTCGTTTGGAATCGTGTTCGCGCCGAAGGACAAGTTCTTCTTCAACAACAACAGCAGCGTTCAGCTGTCACCGTGTGATACGAGACTCTCGCTCTCTAATTCAAATTATCAGATCTCTGTGTTCAGACCCAAGGTCGACGAGATCTCGCTCCTGACCGTTAACTCCTCATCATTCACCGCGGTTCGTTTTCAGTTTCTCTGTTTGTTTTCTCAATTTAGATTTTAGAGATTGGTATAGTTTCTGTTGTTGGTGATCGAAGTAACCGAAGTCAATTTCTTTTGTTAATTCATAATTTGGTTAATTTGTGTGTGTGTGTTTAATTCTTTTTTGCTACTCCAAAATTTAGCGTTGAAGTACGATCATTTGTTTTGACATGCCAGTTGACTAGAAAGTATTCACGAAACCCTAATTGCAGAATCCTTGGTTCATGTGAATAGGAATCTTTTTCTTTTTTTGGTGAGATGTTTGTTTATGCTAAATTCAAGCTATGCTTGTTTGAGTAACTGGAAAGCTTGGAGTTAGGGGATTTGGAAGGAAGCTCATTTCTCCTTTCTTCGTTACAACATAACAATATGACGGTTTAAAGTGGAGTGCAACTCATAGACTACAATTTTTTTTCCAGTTAAACATCCTGTGGTATGAAAGCGAGTTGAAATTGTTTTTTAGTGAAACATGAGATTGAAACCTTTCTCTCGTTCCATTTTCAATTCTCTTACTATTTTCTACTTTCGTATTTTCAACTTACATAAACATTTATTGCCTCAGTTTTATAGCAAAATTCAAATTTGTTTGGCGCCCTAAATGAGCCTGATTAGTCCCTGTTTTGTCAAAAATGGATGAGGCTACTAGTTTGAGCAGGGTCACTGATCAGTCCAAATTGATTGTCGATTTGACCGAACTGATTGTTTAGTCATCCGAGCTTATTGATTCAGGCTTAGACTTTAGAGTGGCCAAAATGCATGATACCTTCAGAAACACTTGAAGTAATAATCTATGAAACACCAAATCGACTCTAACACAAACATTGAACATGATACAAATACGGGACATGACTTATGTCCAAAATATAAGATGTGTACCTGTAAAGATACTTCTACATTCAAGACACCAATAATAATTCACTTAAGTGACTAGATTTAGTAGATGCATATCTTTCACAATGTTGGTAGCATTTATAAGTGTTAGCTCTAGGCTAGAATCCGTATAGCTGAGGGTCAAAGGTCCCTTGTGGACAATGGCAGGCTATCACAGCGTGTATGTGCAATAAACTAGTGTCCCAGTTTTGACTATAGTCAAAATATCCTGGAGTTGTTTGGGCTTCATACAGATGTCAAACTGGTTGGGCTTAAGCGAATGGAAGGCACAGTTTATAACAGTTCCTAACCCTTGACCTGTGTGGATTGATTTGATCATCAGTTTGGTTAACTTTTGTTTTTTGTGTCTGTTGATTAATTTGATCATCAGTTGAGTTAAGGCTTAACTTTTGTTTTTGTTCTTTTTTTTTGTCTCTGTTGATTAATTTGTTTTACCGTTTTGGGTCTGTTAACCGTTTCTTGTGCAGGACACGTATGGCTATATGGTTGCATTTGCTGGAAGGAGATATGCTGCAAGGTCTCCCCCTGCTTTTGTCGCAAACGGCACATATACTGTTACCAGTTTTACTCTTGTAAGGAGTGGTTTTTCTTTTGAAAGTAGTGTTTTGATATTTGTGGTCATAACCATAATTCATACTGAGAACCAACTTGACCTGGCTTTGCAGGTCCTAGAGTTTAAGAAGGGCAGACTGCAAAATTTATACTGGAAAAGAGATGGGTGTGCTAAATGCTCAAGTAATTCGAAAGCTGTATGTCTCAACAATCAGGATTGTGCACTACAAACGTCCAGTTGCAAGAGTCATGGAGGAACTGTGGATTGCAGCATAGGTATACAATTGGCATTCTCTGGCACAGATAAGCACCTTGCAGTTCTCAATTCTTGGTATGAAGTGAAAAACCTTCGCCAATATTCACTGTATGGCCTTTATTCAAATCTGAGAGATTCCCTCACAAGCCAGTATGATAAATTTTTCTAATTCCCTTTAGTTTTTTTTTTTTTTTTAATTTTGTCTTGTACCATTCTGTTATGATTTGCTCTTGTTATTACGTTATCCACATCCCAACCCTTCTCTTATCAATATATTTGTGAGAATCCAGAATTGGCTTGTATATTGTATACCAAAGTTATTTTATTATGGTGGAAGGAGTACAAAACATATGAATTTGTCATTGACCGAAGTAAACTGTGTTGGACTTGAAGATTCCAAATAGTGTGATTGAAGAATGTAGTCTGTCCAAACTTCGACCAAACTAGCATGAAAAGTCCTTCTAGTGTGTGAGATGTGTGATAAACTGATACATGTTCATTATTTAGCAAGTGGGCAGTTCATAATATTATTCTGAGGTGCAGTTAGCTATTTGCCTATTGCCATGGATGATGAATTATTCAAATGGTCTTCTCTTGAGTGCCTTACAAGTGCTCCAAGGAATCTCATGGTAAATAAATTGAATCTTAAGTATTGTTCTTATAAAGATGCAGGGATTCATCAAAGAAGAAGGAAAATTAGAAGCAGGGTTCAAGATTGTTGATCTAGATATTGTTTCCTTGGTATTTTTAGCAACTTTGGATCTGAAAGAAATCTTCTATGTATGAAGTATGAAGTTTTGACCTTTAATGGGTTCGCGAACTAATTTTGATTGGACATAAATATCTACTATACTATTCATGTCATTCAAAACCATTTAAATATTACAACAAAATCCTCGTATTAAAAACACAACTTATAAAAATATTGTTTATTTGTTTACCTCAGATTTCTTTTCTAAACCTTATTTCGTCTCAATCTATTGTTCTTACCAGTGCTTATTGTAGTCACTTTTATAAATGTCTAAATCATAATAACTAAAATTTTCGTTTGTTCATGGATGCATTATTTAAATATTAAATTTAACTTAAAGTTTTAATTTTGGACCTGTAACTATAAAACTTTACTATCATAACTTACAGGATATATTTTTGTTGCTCAATTTTTGTTCTAGTTTTTATTTTATACATTTCTAAAGTATTTTTTAAAACAATATGTAATTGTTACTAATGTATCATATTTTATTTTATTTACTGTTTGATGAAAGTTTAATTGTAATTAAAAATTTATTTATTATACAAAATTACACTATATATGTATAAATCTTTTTATGTGTTTAGAAAAAAAAAATTGCATTATTTCTCCGTTCATTCCTCTAGAAATTAAAGCATGAATATGGCATTTGTTAAAACCATGAAGTCTTTATCTGTTATAGGTTTTTTTCTCAAAGATTCGGAATGAATGGTATATTTTGTTCTGACATACCAGTTTAAACTGCCTTTAATTATATAATACCTTTAAAAGACCAATAAACGTATTATATTATTAATTTAAATAAACTTATTAATAATTACAATTTTCTTATATTATTGTGTAATATATGTATTGTGTATATATTATTATAGGTTACATTATACATACAGGTCTTTATCCTTTCACTTATTTTCAGTTTACTTTTTATCTTTTAAATATTTAATTTAGTCCTTTATATTTTAAAACAATAAAAACCTTATTGACTATAAAATTTAGACTTTAATTCTTTCATAAATTTAGACCTATTACTTTAATAACTTAACCGTATTGACTATATAAAACCACCCAAAACACTTTTCTTAGAAAAATATTTCATTATACATGCAAGCTGTTTTCAATCATCAAGGCTCCTACTTCCTCCACCACATTGTTTTCTTCCTGCACACTCCTAATTTAGAAAATGCCTATTTTACCCTTAGTTAATAATAAAAACTCTAACCTTAATTTTCCTTCCCATTTACCCTTGCATCGCACCTACCTTCCTCACTCTACCTCTTGCACCTCCTTTCATTTTCTGTGTTGTTGAAAATTTCATCAAGAAGTTAAATTAGACATAACATGCAAATAAATAAATTTGTATGATGAATGGTGGAAGAGAAGAAAATATGGGGAAGAAGAAAAAGGGTGCAAGAAGAGAAGAGGCTGGGTGTGTATTTTTTAGATTCTAAAATACTCTATCTAAAGGTATTTTTGGATCTAAAAGACTCATTTTAAGAATATCTTATAGATTGAATGTTTTGAATATATTTTTAGATTCAAAATACTTTTCGAAATATTCAATCCAAAAGATATTAACAAAATGTGTAGAAATTTTTAGGGTTAAATATGCTTTTGATCCATTAATTTTCAGTCAATTTTGGAATTAGTCTATTTTGAAACTTTAGACTAATTTAATCATTCATCTTTTCAAATACGTGAATTTAGCTCTTTTAATCAAATTTTGTTAGGTTTAGTTAATATTTCGTACGCATTTCAGGATTATATTTGAGTTGTTTATATTGCTGACACATTTTTACTTTAATGTTAAGTCAAATATTATTATGAAACACACTTGAAATGTCAAATAAATTTAATAAAATTTGATTAAAAAAGATTAAATCCACGCATTTCGAAAGATGAAAGACTAAATTAATCCAAAGTTTTGAAATGGATTAATTTCAAAATTCACTTGAAATTAGGAACAAAAACATATTTAACCTAAATTTTTATTATAATTTTAAAGAAGGGTAGTTTGAAAATTACACGTTCTAGTATTAAAATTCATATTTCTTTATTCTCCCTCTTTCCACCAGAGGCCACTCCGACCTTGCTCACCCCACCCTTTCTCTTCCTTTACTTCACCACTTCTCAAAATTTTGATTCACTTTGCTTAAAAAGCTAAATGGAAAATTTAAAAAGATAAACAATCAAACTAAATATAATAATAAATATAAAGGGAATACATTATACTTCAAGCTATTTATAATTAATTAGATATGTATAAAATAACAGAATAAATTTGTTATTTAAAAATCTATTCTTTTATTATACCATCAAATAAAATATACATTTATCTGTAAACAATCTTATTTGACCTTTTTCACATACATTAACTTGTTTAATAATTAATAAAGGTAAAGAAATATATGATTTTGATTCACAGTAACAAATTTAATATAATAATATTGACAAAAATTATTATTTACACAGATTTATGAGGTCTACCATTTAATGACCTAAAGCTAGATATTTTCAACCAAATAAGCTTTTATAAAAAGCTAGATCTGACTTACTAAAAGAATTTGATATCCAGTTATATAAATTTTAAGTCAGTTTCTAAATAGGTTTTTAAGTTAGCCTTGCTGAAAGAGATTATATTTGGCACCTTATATTTAAGAAATGAGATAACTAAGGTGTTTACAACCTAACTTATTTCATTTCTACCATTAATAATGTTTTTTTTAATTAATGTAGACTTTTCCCAAGATGGGAGTAATGTAAAACTTTTGAATCGTAATATAGTAAATTACCTTAATTTTTTTTACAAGAAATAGAAGCTTTTAAACTCTTAATATATGAATGGTAATTCATCTTTCAATTCAATTAGAAGATGAATTACTTCATAAATATTTATAAAAGAAAAATAAGAAAGACAAAATGGATGAATGTTTTATATAAATTAAGTTTAACTTATATATATAATATAGTTTCGAAAAATTAAGATGAAAAGAGATTTTGTAAGAGTTGTAACGTATAGATAGAGAGCATCCAAATAAAGTATGGTTAAATAACTTATTATCTAAAGAACGAATGGAAGGCATGAAATATAAATTATCCCAACAGTAATATTACTACAACAAAAATCATTTTAGACAATAACATAAAATTGTAATCTAAATTATAAAAATTGTGGTCTAAATATTAGACCACAATTTTTTAAGTGTGGTATAGGGGAGTGTAGTTATAAGTAATAGACAATGATTTTTAGTACGACAATATTCTTACAACTGTTGCTTAAAATTCTCACAATAGACAACAATTTTTCAAGTTGATTTTAGACCTTACCTATATTTTTGTACCACATTTTTACTATTTTTGCACACATAATTTAAAACAACAATTATATAATCATGGACTTTCATGATATTTATACAATATTTATAAAATATTGTTTATTATATATTTAGGTTACATTTATTTAATTATTGTCTAATTTAGTGTGGTTTAAACTATAAATAGTGTATTTTTATCTTCAAAAGCTGATGTCAACTCTGAATTCTTTCATAAGAAGACACTTCAAACAAAAATCCAACTATATTTATTATAAAGAGTTTTTATTTCCTTGATTTCATTGAAATGAATTTTTTTATTGATAAAATGAGGTTGTCAGTTGTATATTCATACAATCTACTAGACATTCATATAATCTATACCTTCGCTTAATTAATTTAACATACCTGAGAATTATTGAATTTATTTATATTTTTTGTTTTGAAAAATGAATTTAATAATACTAACTAATTAATTAAACTATTTCATTTCAAAATTATTATAAAATTTAATAATTTTCGATTGGTGAAAATTTAATATCGGTTAACAATATAAAAAAATTATATAATTAATGAACATATTTCAATTAAATTCTTACCAAATAAATACAGTTAAAATTTACGGTGAGATAGTTTTCCGCATGGAATCCAAAGTCCTCCAATACATTAGCAAGTACATTTTGTATCATAAAAATTATGGCTAAAATTTGTGTAAATAAATGAATATTGTTTAAATAAACTTTAGACGAACACTTTTAAAAGAAAAAAAATGAAGTAAGTTTTCTTATAAACTAAAATTAGTTTATAAATAAAAATTATTTTATTTTATAAAATATTTCAGAGCAAATATTTCACCATAAGAAATCTTCTCTCATTATTTTTTAAATTCGAATTCTCTCTTTTTTTTATTGCACACTATAAAAGATCCACTAGTTTAATCTCCCAAAATGTATTTTAAATAGCTTTTCTGAGACAAACAAAATCATCTACTTATATCTCATCATGTAGCTTGCCTAACCCACAAAAATATAAAATTAGTACTAAATAATTATTGGTATTATCATGTAATATCATGTAAAAACACCATGACGTACCTCCCCACTCACTTTTTTATTGGTGAATAAATTGAGGAGGTCATTATAAAAAGAGTAGATTCCAAGACAGAAGAATCTTCACATTTTAAAAACTACAAGAAGATTCTAAAAGAGTAATTCTTTTACACAATTTAACAACCAAATCATATGAATCACCCCAGTAGGTCAAATGAAAAATATTTAGAATATTAATCCACTAGCGTTTATTTAAATTTTGTCATTTACTTTAAATATACAGTGTAAAAGAATGAAGTGGATGGATGAACTTTGTCGTAAAAAATCAAATTTCGAGAATGTTTCTATATTTACCTTTCACACATTAGTGCACTTTTAACTATTTAACGAAGCATATAATGGCGCGGTGACATTTTTGCAATTCCTGCTAGTTTTTCTGTCTCGATTCCCTCAATACCTAAAACAAAATATATTTTTCTGTCTCGGTTGCAGTAGAGCCACTACCATAAATTCTTTTAGGCTTCGATTTCACTAACCTGAAGCAAAAAATTAATTGGGAGAGGGACATTTGGCCTCGGTTAAAATTGAACCAAGGCTAAAAATTACTATTTTACCTCGGTTAAAAATTGAACCGAAGTCAATACCAAATTAGGGATTTAAAATGTGAATGCATTGTTCTTCGTCTTTCACAACACACCATTCGCGTTTTCTCTCCTCTATCGCGCCTCCTCTATCCACAACCATTGTCGTCCAGTCTCCATTCGCGCCGTCAGCCACCGTCGAGCCTCCTTCCACACTGCTACGGTCATTGGGGTTCCACAATAGATGCTGGTTTGTCCCACGTAGCCACCACGCCAGCCTCCTTCGCGCCACCATTCTATGTCGTCAATAACTCTTTGTTTTCTCCAAACAAAGCTTCTCCATTGTCTGTTAGTCTCTCACCATCATTGCTCTCGTTCCGGCAAGCCACTGTCGCGCTCCACCACATTCTCCCTGTGTGTGGTGGTTAGTTGAAATTTGAAAAATTACGTGATTCCCTTTTTTTATTTCGCATTTTATATAATTATTTTTACAATTTGGGTTGTTGTTTTTCATTTTGTTGGGGTTTCGTTAGGATTTTCTTGGTTTCTAATTTTTTTCTCCTATTTTTGATTGTTCCTTGTGTTTTTTATGGTTTTGTTCTTTATCAAGTATTGTTGCATTGTGGTGGGACTGTGTAGCTTTTGGAAACGTGAGTACCGTTGCATCCTCCTATTGTCATTCGTTTCTCTTTTCACATTCCCAGGTTCTTATTTTTGTAATATGAGTTTATGAATTTGTAGTCTATTGTGTATTAGTTTTATTGTTTGTGTATGTGATTAATTATTTGCTTAAGTTAATGTCGTATTTCGCGGACATTCAAGAGTAATGCACCAATTCTCGCAAAGTCCATAAAGTTTGGTAGTATATCATGTGGGAAATTGATAATTTAGTTGTACAATAGTATTGATTAGGATATTGACTTGTTGTTACAAGACACTTTTAGATGTATTTGGATTATTGATGATGTTATGTTTCATAAAATCTATAGTTTGGTTTCTGGTTTGGTCTGGTTTTCTGGAAAAAATATGTAGGTTAAAAAATGTGGGAATAACAGAAAACAAAAATTTTATTTAAAAAGTTAACGGGACATACGCTCTCGGTTCTTATTAGAACTGAGACAGAAAGGGGGAGTATATGACCTTGGTTTTCATTAGAACCGAGGCAGAAAGGTGGGTTTCTGCCTCGAGTAACACCCGAGGCCAAAAATTGATTCTTTTTTGTCTCAACCTTATATGCCTTGATTATGAAATCGAGACAAAATAACAAAAATAACCGCTGCCAAAATACCCTTTCTGAATAAATAATGTATTTAAAAGAAACACATACTTTATGTCTCAGTTAAGACCAAAATTGAAGCATAAAAAATGTATTTGATCTCAATTTTGATAATAACCGATGTCAAATACCCTTTCTGATTTAAAATAAAACTTAATTTTTTAATAGTATATTTGGCCTCAGTTCTGGTACTAACTGAGGCCTAATACCCTTTTTGATTTAAAATTTTATTTATTTTTTATAGGTATTAGGTTCTAGTTATTAGTAGAACCAAAGCATAATGTTGAACGTTATGCTTTAGTTTATAATCGAGGCTAGAAGGACACCATTTTTTATCTCGTCAGTATATTTAGAAAAGAAAGTCCAATATAAAAAATAATCGTGATCAAAACTCTTTTTTGCATTACTGATATATTTTTGGGAACATGTAATCTAACAACATGTAACAAAATATCTTTTATATTTGGTATATCAAAATAGAGTAACAAGAGGTATATAATTTATATTTATATATTATTGGAATCTATATTGTCTTCTGCCTTCATTTTGCAACAAATCTGAAGTATTAGAAGTCCAGCTATGAACATTGTTGGAAAGCACGCATGTTTTCCCTTTTATTTATGTTTCCTTTATTTTTTATTTCTCTTCTAAAACTAGTTTTGTTTTTGTATATTGATTAGAATATTCCAAATATTTCAATTATATATAATATTCTTTTTGGTTGAAAATTAGGAGAATTATTTACCGGCAACAATTATTGATCCTAAATTATAGGGATAAATTATATCGATCATAAATTAACACTATAAGATAATATTAAATTATTGATGGATTTGGTAAAATAAAATTTACTTTCAAATTTTAGAATTTTTTATTCTTCGGTAACAAATTTGTTGGTAAAATACGTTAGTAATAAATTTTTTAATCTGTTGGTATTTGAATATTTTGAACATTCATCAGTAAATTCACCGATAGTGATTTTGAAATTTTTTTTTAACAATCATGTCAAGAAATTTATCAATAAAATGGACATCAATTTTTTCGTTAAATTGAACCAAATATTTGTTATAAATATTAATTGGAAAGTGAAAAAAGAAGAAGGAGGAGGAGGGAAAGATGAAAATTAGCCAGAAATAACAAGAGAGGAGACATAGAAAGAGGAAGAGAAATAAGAAAAATTAAATTAAATGTAAAATTAATTGATGAAAAATTATTGATGAATTTTGACCATAAAAAATATTAATAGATTTTTTTTATCCGTTAATAAATTTGATTTGTTGGCGGATTTATGTGATTATCAATAGATTTTATTTGTTAATAAATTTGTTTTTTTAGTATAATAAATAAGCAACCATAAATAAAATTATAACTTATTGAGCTTGTTATTCTACTACTATTAATTTTATCACATCTTCAAACCTCTCTCATTGCGTGATAGGATTAAAAGTGACCATATTCAAATCTTATAATCTAGAAAACTTAGTTGTTTATTTAGACTCTTGATGAATTATAACTTTGTCCTAGACTTGAAAAATAGATCAAGGCTTAAATAACAAGACCAGAAGGTCACAAATGAGGAAGTACCTAAGCCTAATTAAAGAAGTACATATGGATGCAATAGGAAAGAAAAAATGTTTCTCTTATAATCGAAAACATTATGTATATAATTTCTTACCATATATATAATTGAAAAAACAAAAATGAAAATATTTTCTTAGCCTTCATTTTATTACAAACCCATGAGAAAGAATACATGTTCTTTTCCCTCTTATCTATGTTTCTTTTATCTCCTCTTCTCTTCTGAAATTAGTTTCTCTGTAGGTTAGAGTATTCCAAATATTTCAACATTGATATATAATATTCTTTCTTGCTAATAAAAAATAAAATTGATGATATATTTCTAAAGTGAGGTTAGATCATTTTTAAAGATATTTAATCTAAAAAAAAAATACTTAACCACAAGTCTTAACTTCAATAAATAAAATAAAATTGTGGTACATATGTGATTCTAAAAAATATAAGAACAATGATGATTATTCTCATGCACTACAATTAATTATGGAAATTATGAAATATTTACGAAAAAATAATAACAATAAACTAGCCAAAGAGTTGACAAAACCCAATCAAGAACTAGGATAATCAAGTTGCAAAGGATGACCATATATAACATATATGTTAGATTTCTGGTCTAACTTTTATGTCCGTACCTGGGAACTACGAGGTCAGAACTAAGCTGCAAGATACAAAACAATATTGAAAGAGGAGTTGTAGAGACAAAACAATACGAAGAAATTAAGATTTGAAAAGAACATCTGAAAAAGTAGGTTTCGTACAATATTGACCTGGAAACCACATCATACCTCATCATCAGCATCACAGATCCAAGACATGTCGTACACAATGGGGGCGTCAATGTTTGTGAAAAAAAGGAAAACATTAAGCAGTTAGCCAGTTGTTTGAAAAACATATAACAGATTTGTTTTTTCATATTTCTTATCTATCAACCAATAGAGATTTTGAGTATGATATCAAGTATCATGCTATTGGATTTTTGATAAAAATATTACATGTATGATATAAATAATGAAAAATAATGTAGACAAATACTTTATAAATAGGTTAAAACATCCCAAATATTATAATATAATTATATAACTTTTTGCTGATAAAAGGATATCAGAAATTATAATATGATACATTATGAGGAACATAGTAACATAGAACTAAATCTGCATACATCATCCCATATACCTGAAATGATAATTTTCTTTATTATGAAATGATCTTCACTTGAATTAAAAGGTAGAAAAGGACTCATCATCTTTTGATTGATAAATCCTCAAAGGGGTATTAAATTGGAATGTAAAGACAAATATTAAGTCTACACAAAAAAAGTGTATATATACCCTATTTAAATGAGTTGGTTGACGCCTCGGTAAGTACAAGTGATCATCAATCTGGATAAATGTCACTTGGTGTAAAAGCCAGACAAATAAACATTAGTATTGTAAAAATATTTTATAATAACAAATAAATAGATTTATTGAATGAATACATTTTAGCAGTAATTTATAATTCCACCAGAGATCCAATAATAAGTGCTGAAAATAACTTTTGCATGAATGGAAGTGCAAAAGAATGAACCTTCTTTACTTTATGTTGTTTTCATGTTTCAATCCTGAGTAATATATGTTTTTTTGTTACGCTTTGAAGGCTGGACAAATTACAATACATTGCAAATTTATGCTAACAATCCGACATAGCACTTTTATTGTTGGCAGATAATTCATATATGATATATTACAATATTAGGCTTTTGAAAAGAAAAACTTGTCAACATCAGATCCTATAAAATTGCACTGAACTGCACATTTAATAAAATTAAAATTAACCCTTTTTTATTTGAATTTCTTGACTTATTTAGTATTTATTATGATTAATCCAAATCAAAATCAAATTATTTGTCATCATGTTGAACCTTGAAAACCATTTATTAAGAGTTTTCCAAAACCAATCGAATTCAAAATTGTTCTATACAAACCATCATTTGAATAATTTGCATTTGGATTAAGAATCAAACCATTTTAGAGTGTTTAAACAATCACAACATTTGGACTAAAATAAAATTTTAAACCCTTTATATTTTTTGGATAATCATTTTAGTAATATAAAATGTCTATTGATTTTATAGATGATATGATCAAACGTTGGAGAAGAACACTTGGTAATCATTTTCAATGAAATTTTCCTTCTCAATAATCTTTTAATTAAAAAATTTGTAACTTTGACTTTTTTTTAGTAGTTGGACATTTATTATGTTGGGGTGAATGCCGATATGAACCTTAAATAGTAGAATTTGAAGATGAATACGGCTCTTTTCAATGGATCCGCATAGGATTCTTCGCTTTTATAACTCTTTAAAAAAAAATAAAAAAGAAAAGTAAAAGACCTTTCCAGTTATGAAAGAAACACATCGGAGAATATAAAACAATATATCTTTCTACTCTTCTATAGCTAGATCAACATAAACACTATTAGTATATTCATTAAGATAAATACCATATTACAAAAATCTTCACTAATTTTCTTTTATTAAAATGTGTCTTATAATATAGTATCCAGATTTTTCTTAGTTAGGGGGAACATAGCATGAAGATTTGACATTATTTTTTTAATTACCAACTTCATACTTATCCTAAGAAGAAAAAGTGAAACAGTGAGAGAAATCTCACAAAATAATTTATATAATATGAAGATCACATCTACCAAAGAAGAAGGTATTCATGTTTATTTATTTATCTCATAACAATTAACAACACACGAACAAGATTAACAAGAGAGGTAATTCATTCAATACCACATTACCATCTTGGGAACATAAAAAAGAACCGACAACCACAACCCCATTGACATTAACATGTGGTCCTCTGTTCCCCTCTATCGATCTCTCTCTCCTTTTCATATTCGTTCTCTCTCCTTTTTTCCCCTAGTGGTAAATTAAGTGTTAATAGAACAATAAGTAATTTTTCCTCTTTTAGTTAGTGACAAGGATTAACAAAGAAGTTCTTAAAAGAGGAACAAAGCAAGAAAGTATCACTTAGAAGGAGACATATAATGCAACAAAAGAGTTGCTATAAGTGAGATTGATTTTCTTTTTTTATAACTTAAACGGGAAATGCTGTTTCTTAATGTAATTAAAATGATGAATCTAAAAACAGAATCTAATTGATTTCATTTCATTGTAGAGCCAAATCTTGTATATATATATATATATATATATAAACCATTTTTTTTACTAATTAATCAGGTTTCTTTTAATACATTTAAATAAAAAATGTTCATGATGGACGGCAGAGAAAAACAGCCCAATCTCAGCCTGAAGGTATTGAGACCTTGGTACAGTGTAGTTACTATACAGCAAAGGGCTAAAATTGACTTATGATGAATTTTGGGTTAAATTTTGTTGAAAATGTCCAATTTAACCACTGTAGCAACTGCTAGGATGATGATGACCGTGACATAACTAGTTAACTAGTACGCACCAGCTTCAAGGTTTCATATATCCTAAAAAATTACCTTACCTTAACTTTCGAATTTGCCTTTTGGTGATTAACATAGGTAACATTCTCCGTATGTAATGCAATTATGTCGGGTTTAAGTGCTAGTTGTGGAACATGCATGGATGAGTTAATTCATAAGCTGAAAAAGGGCACAGAGATCTGGTGTACTTTCTACTTGTTTCTTGTTAGTACAGTTGACTATATCATGTGGTCACAGAAGTTAAAATTACTTTAACCATGTTATATGGTACTTACTTATGGGGCAGTAGGGTACTACCTCTTTCACTCTTTCCACATACTTTGTCTGAAAAAAAAAAGTACAGTCACTCAACCACATTTTAGTTAATTAGGGTTCCTTGTGAACACGCATATCTTTTTGCATAACTTTTAGTGATAGATACATATGGATTAGGTGTGAAATTTTGATAAAGTATATGTTTGGACAAAGTTGTTGGTTTGATGAACCAAGGTTAGTTTAATGTTTTTTTAGTTTTTTTAGTGATGATTAATGATGATTAATACGAAGCAGAGTAGAGTGAGGTTATGGAATTAAAAGACGCGGAGAGAAAGAGAAAGAGAAGAAAGAGAAAGTTTGAATCTATCTATCTACTGAAACAACCTTTGTAATTACATAAGCCTACAAGAATGAATTGGCTACGTCAAATGTAGTTGTCAGGCAGAGGCATGATCGGTTTGAGGTGATGAAAGCAACAATATGTATTAGACTATTATGACAACACGATCACGATCACCTTGAAAGCAACGACGAGATTCTTGAATATCGAAAATTTTGAATAGAAAAATGAGCCTAATGCTGCGCACCTCGTCACGAGATGATGGGCCACAGAGACTCATCTAATGCACCGTATGACTCAGTAACTATGCAAATTTTTGGGACCACTTTTCGAATACGAACAACCCCTCAACTTGCTCGCATCACAGTATATAATATAACACTAAACGCTTCTTAATTCACCACTAACACCTGTTCAAATATTTCCTTTCACCTTCTTCTCTATGCATACATTCCCAGAAACTTCAACATAAATAAAAAGGCTTGGATCAACATCAATTTTTGTTTGCAAGGGTATCTATCAAATTTTAATTTTATACAATTGATTAATATGATATAAAATTTGAGATTTAGCAAAAAATGTTTTCTTTAAAGCAGCTCTTCTCTCAAGAATATTAAACAAACATATTAGTAAAGTGGGGTCTTACTGAACTCTTGTATCAACATAAAACTTACAATATCTAGGAGGATCTAAGAAAAAGTAAATTAAAACTTCATGTTAAAGACTCTTTAGCCATCTTCATTATAAGAGTTAAGAATTATAATATGATGTCTTAATTTACTTTACACTTTAGTGAGTGTCATATTTGATTGATAATGTTTTCAAGACAGAAATTTTATTTTATTCTTATAATCTAAAATTTAAATTTTGTACAATGTCAGCATATTCCAATATAGATATCTTATGCAATTGGATAATAATATTTTAATCCACTTTTAACCTATCTCTCGGATCATCCTCAATTATTTATTTTGATTTATAGTGGTGTGATATGATGATTTAAAGGTGATCGGAGTGGTGGGTTAAAAATAGATCAAAATATATCCTAATATATAATATTAATATATATATATATATATATTACTTTTGTATATTTTTAAATTTTAATACTCTAAAACCGTCTTTAACACTAGTTAAAAGTGAAATTTTCAATCTATTTTCTCATGTTGAGATGTATACAGGAGAGATTAAATATTATTAGATGATCAGGTATGAGTAAAACACTAAGTTCAACAATAAACAAATCTTGCTAGGCTCAAACCACAACTCTCATATATAGTGTGAACCAGTCTTATCACTTCCGGCATTGCTTTTATAACTTTAGTACTAATGTATATTTAACGAGATAAACGACTTGAGATTCTTATTTTGAAAAAGTTAACCACTAATGTGAGATTTTGGGAGTTCAAACTTGTAAAAACACATTCTTACAAAAAAAAAAAAATAATAACAACTGATAAAAACTGGGACCTGTAATGTCTCCCTTTGAAAAGAAATCATCATTGTAAAACTTTAAACTTGGGGAGTGCATTGAAATGCGAAACCGTGTTTCATATTTTTATTAATATATTAAATTGTTATAAAATATTATAAAAATGAAATAAATGAATAAAAAGCGGAAAAACATAGTACTAAAAGGAGGCACATCCTTTCGACCCATCAATACCAAAGAACATAGGTGTGATTTGATTTCCACTTCTACATCACATGTACGAATTCTTTTTGCCCCTTTCTCTCTCACTTTGCTCCTTCTTCTCTCTTGTGTGTGTGTGTAAGTGTAAGTGTACTATGTGTGTGTTTTGCTTCATTAAGTACCGACATGACTCCAACCTGTTGGGGTGTTGATTCATCTACTACTTCTACTTCGTAGAAATCGATGCTGCTACTTATTCTTCTTCTTCTTCTTCTACTTTTACTACTCACTCTGAGAAGTGAGTGTTATCCCTTTCTTCCTTTGCTCCTCCTCGTTCCAACAATGCGTCTTCGCAGCTCAATCTGTTAAACTTTACTTTAACTCCAACTGCTATATATTGTATATCTGTGTATTTTTATCGGAAGCATTAAGGTTGTGTTTTGAGACTTACGGTTCAGGATCTCAGGAACAAAAACTTGTTTTCTTTTATATAATTTATACTTTTTTGTCTTTTTTTATATTTCAGCTCTCCTTTTCGCTTGACGCTGGCGTTTACGAGTGGAGAAATCTGAGGCAGAATAGTGGTTTTTAGAAACCTCGTGGAGCTAAAAGAATCTTGAAAGCTAGAGGTAGACATAGACATGCCACCTTGTTATTTGTTTCCCTTTGTTGCAAAATTGTTCTCTTTTTTAACACCTTCTTCGTACTTGTTCTTTTTTTTTTTTTTTTTTTTTTTTTTTTTTTTTTTTTTTTCTAACTGTTTTTGAATCTTTTCTTACAGGAAGCAGTCTACATCATCAACGTTTGGAGGCTAAAAATGGCGATGCAGACTGCTTACCTGAAAGAACACGAAGGAATTGTTCACAATTCTGTCGGACAGTTGTCATCATCTGCTACTTCAGCTCCATGGTGGAATGGCTCAGGATCTCAACCAGTTTATGGAGATTATTGTGCCCAGAACAAGCCCTTTTCGTTGGAGTTTTCGAACTACGTCGACCCATATGCTGCTGGTAAGCAAGTAGTTCGAGGAGCTGAGCCAGTGATCGATAGAGGACATGCAACCCAGTTTTCCATCTTTCCAGGTATTAAACTTTCTTTTGGATGCATTTCTACCAGAGTTGCATCATTGCATGATTTGCTTCTGTTGTTTATACCAAATTGCAATGCTTGTGAATTGGTATGTATATTGTTATGATGGTTGAAACTATCCATAACAATTCATAAAAGATGGAGCAACATGCAACTGGTGTCTCTTACAACACAGAAATGCCTGTTTTGAAGAAATCTGAAACAAGGGAAGCTGCAGATTTGGGTGGTCTACCTTTTTTTCAAGAAATCTTGGTTTGCATGCACTATTTTCAGCTTTGCATGTATGTATTTGAGTTACAGTATGTGTGTAATGGGAGATCAAGAGTTTGATTCCTGTTGGCACTGAAATTAGTACCAAATTTTTGCAATGTCACTACGGAGTTTCTGATATTTTAAACAAAAAAGCCTATGTTATCTCAAGTCTTTGATATTCATTCAGTTTCTGTGTTATCTCAAGTGTTTGATATTGAATTTCTGGCTCTAACCGGCTTAAAAAGCTTTGAACTTGCAGCTACTGAGATTGATTTCCACCGAACTAAAATATAAGGTTTTTCCGGTGAAAGTCATGACTCGCGAGCACATATCAGTCTTTGGTTATCAGCTCTGAGACATGACAAAAAATGGAGAAATCCCTGGTCCCCCCCTCTTTGCTTTCTGCATGGCTTCCACACTCCTACACTACATATTCAATTTTAATAAATAAATATATATATATATATATATATATATATATATATATATATATATATATATATATATATATATATTTTTAAAAATATATATATATATATATATATATATTTTAAGAAAAATAACTGCAGATCTAGTTGGTTTTTTTAAAATTTTGAGGGCAACCTTTTTCCACAGTTACTCACTCTTATGGGGTTTCTTCTCTGCCTTATGAGCCTCATTCTCTAATTAATATACTTTTAGAGAAAGACAATAAATGGGAAAGTAATTTTCAAAAAAATATCCACTACCCTCTGGAGAACCTCTTGCATGGCCAATCAGATGATGTTGTTTGACCTAGCATTAGTTGAAGCTTGAAACTAATTTGTTGTATAATGGTATTATATTACAGGGTTTACATCCTAAAGATGAGTTTAAGTTGAGGGTTGCTATTAGTTAATAATCATTAGGACTGTGGCAGCATTAATGCGATGCATTCACTCAGACTTTTAACTCACTGTAGCAGAATCAGAGAAAGCAAGGAAAATTGCACTTATGACTTCTTCAGAGTGAAGACCAATTTTTGAACGTTGAGCCAAATTCTGGCACAGTGGTTTCTTCCCCCCCCTCTTTTTGTACTGTTTCCAAAGTTACCTAAACAGCTTTAATCTTAAAAAGTGCTGATAAAACTAGTATCAGAAAAAAAAAAGAAAAACACAAGTTACATCACTCTCATTTAACCTGCTCACAAAAATGAGATTATGCTTTTTAAGGCTTTCCCTAACGTTTTTCTCCCACCACCAGGAACATTTTCTATTTATCTGAAGTATCTTTCTTTTTAAATTTTTGTTAGTGAGAAATTTTGTTGAATTCAACGTTGGAATTTTCCTATGTCTCTAATCATGCATTTCTTCTCAGATGAATGTAAAATGTTAGGCGAAGCTCAAAGTTCTCAGGCAAACTTGGCACTGCAGCCACCACTTGCTGAGCCCACCAACAATTTCGACATAGGGTTTAATCAACAACCTATGGTAAAACCTCTAAAAACTACCCTTTTTGTCATTTTACTACTATTTTATTTCTGCTGGGTATAATTTAAAATATTTGGCACCTTTTCCTTCCTAGATGTGTGCACCATATCCCTGCACGGATCAATATTGTGGGCTCGTCTCAGCTTATGCACCTCAAATTTCGGTTTGTCTTTACCTAAATTAGTTTCCTATCAATTATAGTGCTTTTAACATGCTTAAATGGGAATTATTTTATTTCTGCACCGTATGAACACATGAAAAAGCAACAAATCTATTCCTACAACTATCTATATCCATGTTTATGACAGTCTTACATAGTCTTTTAATAAAGTGAATTGTGGAATGTGTTACTGGCTTTATATATATGTCTGTGTACCCTAGATATATACATTAGGTTCTAAACAAAGGGCAAGGTGATTAAGCTTCCTCTTCCAGAAAGAAGAAAGAGAGAACTCAAAAAATTAAGAATCGTTCCAGCATAGTTGATGATGCATCAGCACTATTGTTTTAACAAAAGAAGTTATCATTTTGTTTGTTTATTAATTCATATATATGCATCCATTTTTAATAAACCAGGGACGTATAATGCTTCCGCATAACATGGCCTCTGATGATGCACCAACCTACGTGAATGCTAAGCAGTACCATGGAATCATCAGACGCAGGCAGTCACGTGCCAAGGCTGTTCTTGAGAACAAATTCATCAAACGTCGCAAGGTATGATCACATGCATGGGCATCAAAACATTTTTGTCATACGATGATACACAAAAGACAACGTTTGATAATGTTTGAATACATGTGAAAGAGTTTTTCTTTTCATTAATACGATCTGTGTTTGTCTTTGCAGCCCTACATGCATGAATCTCGCCATCTGCATGCAATGAGGCGACCAAGAGGAAATGGTGGTCGGTTCTTGAACACAAGAAACTCCAACAATGGAAATAATGGTGGAAATGATGCTGATAATGAAGCGAATAAAATGGGTGGTCTACAATTTCTGTCCAGTGCCTCTCAGAGCTCTGAAATGCTGCAATCTGATGTTGGAATAAACTCACCTATGGAGACAGATGATTGCAGTCCAAACATGTCTAGCTCAGAAGTGAATAGCATGTATTCGAGGGAAGGTTTCGAGGGGTTTCCTGTGAATGCTCTTGGAGCTTCTGTGTATCCTCTGGGATCTTCTGTGCGTTCGATAAAGAACATGATAGGTAGTGGAAATGGTGTTAGCATGCCCAATAGATGGGCTTAAGAATGTGTTTGATTTGCGAGGAGAAGTAGTGGGTTTGGTGTGATGTTGCACCGAACACGTCCCTTGGAAAAAGACCAGATGAAGAAATTGTCTTGCATTTTCTAGTGTTTGTTGTGACAAATTTAGTTCTGAAAAAAAAAACTTGGTTCTATCTGATTTAGGCAAAACCATTATTGGCTAAGCTTGGGAAGCTCATTCTACGTGATGTCTGTGCTAAATAACTTCAATTCTGAGTGAGTGAGAGCTTTTTAAGGTATGTTAGGTTTGTCGTTTGGTTCTGAATTTCTGACTATGTAATGTGCATCTTAGAACTCTAAATTGTGACATAGTTGGAAAAATAAAACATTGATTTCGGAGGCTAAGCCTAGAAGGGGCTGCTTAAAAAAATGGTGTCACATGCTATTGGTAATCATTTTCACATGGATTGTGGTTAGTTTAAGCCTAAGAATTATTATAGGTTTTTGTGTGTGCTTTTCAAATATTTCTGAACTGTGTAGTTTTGAAGTTGTTTAGGCCAAATTTTTAGCTGGTAGAAACCCATAGTAATGTAGGAAATGAAGTAGCCATGTTCTTGCTCCCAACCAGTTTTGACAAGAGTTAACAAAGTAGATGAACTAGGTCCAAGATTATTATATTCTTGATTGAGTTCTTTTTTTAAAAAAACAATGTTCAACTTTTTTACTAGTGTGATTAGGGTTTTGATTCTCCCACGGGATCTCAAAGTATTCCTGCATATGTTTTGGTTTTTTAGGTTGAATATCAGACTGAATTTTTTGGTCATGCTTAAGTTCTTGTCTCATCTCCAATAATGTGTTCAACCTTAAAATTCTTTCCTACAAGTATCTTGTGAACCATGTTATACACTTATTTGATGAATTAGTTCAAGTTTAAAGATTGAACTCTATTAGTTAAATAAGACAAACATAGATTTTATAGAATTCAGAGCATTATATTGATTGCAAATTGTATGTATTATATACATAGATAAATAGATAATAATAATAGCAACTTATTATATATATATATATATATATATATATATATGTGTGTGTGTGTGTGTGTGTTATTAAGTTATAACTGATGTTTTTAAGAATCATAATTTAAACGAGTAGTAATGAACTATCTTCAAAAAGAAAATTTGTCATTTTCATTCTTAAATTTTATTTTTTATTTCTCCTAAAGATATTGAATCTTAATTAATACAAGTTATATTTACTACTATTTTATTTCATGTTCTAGTATATAAAATACTAAATAAATAAACACAAAATATCTGTACAAAAATCATAAATGAAAAAAGAGAACCAAATTATAGATGGTTAAATGAGTCAATGCCAAAATTAACTAAGGCAAACTCAAAATTTGAAGCTGTTTTGTTAAAATAAAATAACCATGTCTTTAATTTATATTTACTCTTTGCTGATAAAAAAAAAGTTTTGGCTTCTGTTTTTAAATATAGTTTTGAAAACAAAATCTACTTTAAAAATTTGTGTATTGTGGAGCCAGATTTTAAATGTCTTGAGTCACTCTCTTATTTTTAGTTTAGCTTTGGTGTTTTCATTATTTCATTAATTGTTTCTCTCCAACCATTCCTGTGCAGTATGGCTCCTAACCGATAAAAACACTGGAGCTTGGTGAGAGTAGTATTAGTTTCTAATCTTGCCACCAAATTCATTATTTTTAAAATTTTTTATCTGAGAGCAAAGTTAAAAGCTGAATATAATTGATGATTAAAGAAAATATACACTTGTTTTATATTATTATTTTTTTGTGTAAAATAAATGTACATAGTAAAAGAAGTTTTTCCATACATGTAATTAGTGTCTTACAAGAGTTCATAATTAATTATGAAATTAAATAATTTTTTACTTCAATGAAATTTTATTTTATTTAAAAGATAAAAATGTCAAAATATCATAAGTGTTATAGTGTTATAATTAATAACTAAAATACAAAAAATTATCATCTATTTATCATTTACGCATATTCAAATAAAAAATAAAAAGTTAATTTGGAAAAGTGACAAAAAGCAACATAAAGAAAGGAGAATTTGAAAAAGATTAAAAATTCCAAAGATTTTTTTTCTCCAAAAATTAAAAATCGTACATTTCAAAAGTTTCAATGCTTCACCTTTTAAATTTTCACTAAAAAGACGGTTTTCAAGTATTAAAGAAATATTTTTTATTAGTATTTTTGGCAGAGACATTAAAAATTGTAAAGTGTTTAGAACACGAATGTAGAAAAAAAAAGACAAATAGATTATTTTTGCTTTTAAAAAAATGTGTTATATAAATTTATATTATTTTAATCGATCAAGTTAATTGTTCTGGAGTTCAACATAAATGTAATGATATCAAATATCATTAATTATACCTTAAACAATACGTTATTTAATTAGTGGATATAATTATTTTAATTTTAACATAAATATAATAAAATGAATGATCATTAATTATATCTTAATAAGTGGAAATTCCCCATATACTAATGTATTAATAAAGAATAAAGTTTCATGTATAAGTTTTATCAATAATAAATAATACCTTAAATGATATATTTAGGAGTCATGTTAACGGTGTGTCTTGGAACAATGGTAAAGAGTAATTAATAAACATCAAATTTTATAAAAGTTTATAATTAACTATGATATTAAATAAAATTTTAACTTAATAATCATTAGTACATTTTTTTAAATTTAGAGAACAAAAATGTCTATAAATATTGTACAATTATTTTTAATATCTTATTTAATATTAAAAAATAATAAAATTAAAATTAAAATATAATTAAAAAAATTAAGAAAAAAATAGTGTTAAATATCTAAAAATTAAAAAAAAAACGAATTAAATAATAAAATAACTATATTTTAATGTTGTTAGAAATTTTAAAAAGATATTTTTTTTACAAAAATTAAAAATTATATCTTTCAAGCATTTCAAGTCTTCACATTTCAAACTTTCATTTCAAGTGTTAGAGAGATATTTTTTCTTACATTTTAATAAATATCTTAGAAATTTCAAAGTGTTTATTTTGTGTAAAAAAAGTTCTCCTTAAAAAATGTATCTTTATCTTTATAAATAATTAAACTATTAGTTTTTTTTCTTTCAATTTTTTGAAGCGAAAAAGTTTACTGCATTAAAAAACAAAACTTTCATTTTTTTTGCTAATCAGACCTTTCTTCTTGATATAATAGTAAAATGTCATTGAAAATGTTAAGGGGCTTCTCCCTGTACCGGGAAAACATTTTCCAATACCCCCAAAACTCTTTTAAATTCCGTTTTTGCTTCCAGCAAATTTAAAAGAAAAAACAGTAAAATAATCCACCCACCTTCTGCAACCCCTAACTCGTGCATCCCCAAAGAATACCTACCTACCTTTTACATCCCAAATTAATACAGAGACCCTATACCTTTTGAGTTACGGATGTTGATATCCATTTTTTTCTTACTATTGCAGATGTCGACATCCATTTTACAAATTTGAATTGCGGATGTTAATATCCGTTTTGTCTTTTTTTGTCATTACGGATGTCAACATCCGCTTTGCGAATTTGAATTGCGGATGTCGACATCCGTTTCATTTTTTTTGCCACTGCGTATGTCGACATTTGCTTCGCAAATTTGAATTGCGGATATCGACATCTGTTTCCTATTTTTATTTTGTTCTTTAAGAATCTTTACATACGAATAGTTTGGCCACGTGGACAATCCTTGTCGAGTACAAGAGAAGTTTCTTTATAGTGGAGAAATAGTAGTCTCTGGTGGTTGTCTGTGTAAGATGATTACATAAGTTAGTGCTACTTCCCCAAGAAAAAAAGAGCCAGCTTTCTCTTGTCAAACCTTGTAAACATTGGTTTTAGTCTTCAATCTGAACACCCTAATTCATATAAAAGAAGAGAACCAAATTTTGCATAGTCTTCAATCTGAACACCCTAATTCATGCTCAATAATTTTGTGTAGAAAAAAAAACAAAAAAAACAAAAGTTATGAAACGGATGTTGACATCCGTAATAAGAAAAAACAAAAAAAATTACGAAACGGATATCGACATCCGCAATACAATTTTCTGAAGTGGATGTCGACATCTGTAATAAAAAAAACAAAAAAAAAATTACGAAACGAATGTCGACATCCGTAACACAATTTTCTAAAGCGGATGTCGACATCTGTAATACAAAAAAATATAATAATTATGAAACGGATGTCGACATCCGCAACACAATTTTCTTAAATGGATGTCGACATTCGTAATACATAAAACAAAAAAAAATTACGAAACGGATGTCGACATCTGCAACACAATTTTCTGAAGCGGATGTCAACATCCGTAATACAAAAAAAAAAAATTACGAAACAGATGTCGACATCCGCAACACAATTTTCTAAAACGGATGTCAACATCCGTAATACAAAAAAAAGAAGAAAAATTACAAAACAGATATTAATATCTACAACACAATTTTCTGAGAGACAAAAATGTAATTATTGGAGATACAGGAGAAAGGTCGGGCTGCACGGAGAAGCCCCCGAATGTTAAAAGCAAACTTATCTCTGCAGTCCAACACTTGCTACTAAGCCCACAATGTTTCGAGATAGGGTTTAATAAGCCAATGCTAAAACTAACTCTTTCTCATTTGAATATTTTATCTCTATTGAACATAATATAAAATGTTTGGCACGCTTTGCTTTCTAGAGAGATATGTATCAATTCTATGGGATCTTTTCAGCTTATGGACCAGCGAATTCCCTTTTACCTTAACTAGTTTTAATTCTATAAAATTTTCGGTTTCATCTTTGTATACTGTGTTTAAACATGAGACAACTACCAATCCATCTTCTTTATGGTTGTGAAACTCACATAGACGACTGTATTAATCAAGCGGATTGTGTTGTGTTGTTACTATGTTTAGTTTATTGTCTGTGTACCTTAGATGAACAAATCATGTGTGCTTAAAAACAAAAATCAGCATAAAAGAGATATAAGGAAAGGAGTAAAACTGTCTATCATTAGCATAAAACGATACTGTTGTACATGTTAGAATTGGTTGAGATTTCGCAAACACCAAAAAATGTTCATGGAAATGTCTAGTCCTCACGTTCACATTCAAGTCAGAATATTCACACAAAAAATGAAAGTTTCTTCTGCACAAATTTGCCTCAAGTAATCTATCCTAGTTTCTATCAAAGCTTGATTTACAGCAGCTCATTCAAGCGAGAGGTGAGATTTAGAAACTCATCCTCATTGCATGGAATTGTGAGGCCACCCGTTGGATGATCATATCCAAATTCTTCTTCAGCTTTGCTTAGTAAATCTTGAAATGAAGATTGGTTCAAGTATGATATTGGAATCACAAACCGTCTCATGTTAACTCCAACATAGACTGCAAGATAGCCTTTGGGGACTTCAAGTCCCTTGCGAGTTGCTTTGGATGCTGAAAATGATCCCTGTCTAACAATACCTGGCATGCGAAAACCCATTCTTTTTGTTGCTCTCTCACAAAGAAATAATATGC